>QWCE01000185.1_pt1 | contig 213509 bp, 190 predicted proteins | sample 1972531 | NCBI WGS metagenome assembly QWCE01 (sample SAMN09866716, study PRJNA288562) | Human gut metagenome isolate term4_stool, whole genome shotgun sequencing... | reverse complement strand
GGGATTTTTCGCCTGATGAAGCCATTTTTCCGCGGGAATACTTTGTGTATTGCAAGGGAAAATGGTGCACAGCAGGCGGAAAAGACCCGCTGTTTGGGCATGTTGACGGTTTTCAGATAGGCCCTAATTGGAGTTCAGTATAAGAGTCCCCTGCAAGATCCCATTTGCGCCGTTTCCGTTGACGTTGGTGATATTATATGGTATAATCGATATAAATGAACCGAATAGTCCCTGTGCCTCCACGATACACCTGCTGTGAAGAATAAAAAGGAATGGATGCTTTTTGTTCCGTCAGAAGATCCCCCCGATTTTATTGCGGTTGACATCGTGCAAATCTGGAAACAATCCATGGGGCATTTCAATATCTTGCACATGCTGGATATACTTTGGCGTGCCCTTCTGTTTATGGGCAAGGCTTGCGTGTTCTGCATATTTTTTATCCGGGAGGAATTTTTTTATGAGCAGAAAAGTAACCGTTATTGGAGCCGGAAATGTGGGGGCAACCATCGCCTACACCTTGTCCCTTGGGGACATCGCTTCCCAGATCGTTGTAGTCGATATCAACAGGGAGAAGGTAGAGGGCGAGGTCATGGACATCGTTCAGGGAACCAGCTTCCGCGAGCCGATCTCTGTCATTGCCGGTGATTACGCTGACGCGGCAGACTCCGACATCGTCATCATCACCTCCGGCATCGGGCGCAAAGCCGGTCAGAGCCGCATCGATCTGGCACAGACCAACGTCAACATCATGAAGGATATTGCGCCAAAGATCGCGGCGGTCGCCCCCAACGCCCTGTATGTCATCGTCAGCAATCCTGTGGACATCATGACCTACGTGTTTACCAGAGTCTCCGGCATTCCGGAAAGCCAGATCATCGGCTCCGGCACCATTCTGGACACCGCCCGGCTCCGCTACGACCTGTCCCACCGCTATCACATCGCCCAGAAGAACATTCATGCCTACGTCTACGGTGAGCATGGGGATACCTCCTTCATTCCGTGGTCTCTGGCGCAGATCTCTGGCTGCCCCCTCAGCGAATACGAAGATATGATGGTCAAGCGGAATGTCACGAAGAACCGCCTAGACCCGGAGCAGACGCTGAAATACGTCCAGAAATCCGGCGGCGAGATCATTGCCAAGAAGGGCGCTACCTTCTACGCCGTATCCGCTTCCGTGAATAAAATTCTGGGTGCGCTGGTAGCCGCCTATGACAGCGTGGCCACCGTGTCCTCCATGATGCACGGAGAGTACGGGATCGAGGACGTGTGCATCAGCACCATGACGATCATCGGCCCCAACGGCGTGAAGGGAAAGGTTCCCGTGGAGCTGACCTACGACGAGCAGGCAAAGCTCCGCGCCAGCGCCGACGCGCTGAAGGAGGTCATCGCAAGTCTGGATATATAAACCGTTAAGTTGTGAAGCATACGCAGGGGGATAATCCGATGATTGAGCTGCGAGCCATCAGTGAAGATAACTTCAGAGAATGCCTGCTTTTGAGAGCAAGTGTAGAGAATGAGGATTTTGTCGATCCTGTGACCTATTCACTGGCGGAAGCATGGGTTTACTATCAAGACACAAGGCCGTTTGCCATATACAGCGATGACACGATAGTTGGGTTTGTTTCCATGTATGTGGGAGAAGACAATTATCAAATCATCAACTTCTTAATTGACGATGCATTTCAGAGGAAGGGATATGGATCAAAGGCGGTAAAGCTCTGTATTGAGTATTTGCAAAGGGAATTCTCTGCCTGCAGAATCTCTGCTCCGGTAAAGATGGAACATATTGCTGCGCAGGAGTTCTGGATAAAGCAGGGCTTTTGTCTTTCCGATACGATTGAGGATGGATATGTATTTATGAGACTCTTTTTGACTTGACAAAAAACGAACCCATGCATAGCGGAATGAAATGATTTGATTGAGGTACTGAAGATGGCAGAAACTTATTATAAAGCTGGACAAATCCGGCGAATGCGTTTATAATGGGCGCAGGGATGTGACTGGAAGGGATTTCCGGCGGCAAAGCTTCCCCATTATGCCCGCCATAAGCGGAAAAAAGGAGAACATATGAGAGAAATTCCTGTCAGCCGGATCACCGACGCCGTGGAGCGGCTGTGTATCGAAGCCAATACCCACCTCCCCGATGACGTGAAGCGCGCCATCGAAGCCTGCCGTGCCTGCGAGGACGGCGACATTGCCGTGGGTGTGCTGAACAACATCATGGAAAATTACCAGATCGCCGACCGGGAATGCGTTCCTATCTGTCAGGATACCGGCATGGCCTGCGTGTTTCTGGAGATCGGTCAGAACGTCCACCTTACCGGCGGCGACCTGCGGGAAGCGGTGGACGAGGGCGTTCGCCGGGGCTACACCAACGGCTTTCTGCGCAAGAGCGTCGTCCGCGACCCCGTCCGCCGGGGCAACACCGGCGACAACACCCCTGCCGTTCTGTACACCGAGATCGTTCCCGGCGAACAGGTGAAGATCACCCTCGCCCCCAAGGGCTTCGGCAGTGAGAACATGAGCGCCATCCGGATGTTCAAGCCCTCCGCCGGACTGCAGGGCATCAAGGACTTCATTCTTGAGACGGTGGAGGCAGCAGGCCCCAATCCCTGCCCGCCCATCGTCGTCGGCGTGGGCATCGGCGGCACCTTCGACAAGGCGGCGCTGCTGGCGAAAAAAGCCCTCATGCGTCCGCTGGACACCCGGAATCCCGATCCCTTCTATGCCGATCTGGAAAAGGAAATGCTGGAAAAAGTGAACGCTCTCGGCATCGGCCCCCAGGGCTTCGGCGGCAGGACCACCGCCATCGGCCTGAACATCGAGACCATGCCCACCCATATCGCGGGAATGCCCTGCGCCATCAACATCAACTGCCATGTGACCCGGCACAAGACGGAGGTGCTGTAACATGGAAAAGAAAATCACCCTTCCTCTGACACGGGAGCTGGCAAGAACTCTGAAAGCCGGGGACTCCGTGCTGCTGACCGGCACCATCTACACCTCCCGTGACGCGGGACACAAGCGGATGTGCGAAGCGCTGGCGCGGGGGGAGAAGCTCCCCTTTGACCCCACGGACGCCACCATCTACTATGTCGGCCCCACGCCCGCAAAGTCCGGACAGGTCATCGGCTCCGCAGGCCCCACCACCTCCGGCCGTATGGACGCTTACGCCCCCACCCTGATGCGTGCGGGCGCGAGGGGCATGATCGGCAAGGGTGCGAGACTGCCCGAGGTCGTGAAAGCGATGAAGGAATGCGACGGCGTGTATTTCGGCGCCATCGGCGGTGCGGGAGCGCTGCTTGCCAAGTGCATCAAGAGAGCCGAGCTGATCGCCTATGAAGACCTGGGCGCGGAAGCCCTGCGCAGGCTCTATGTGGAGGACATGCCGCTGGTCGTCATCATTGACTGCGAGGGCAACAACCTGTACGAATCCGGCCGGGCGGCCTATCTGCGCAAAAGGAACGGGAAATAAGCTGCCGCATACCGAAGCAGGTTGTGCGGGGGACAGGCAGTTTCCCCTTTGACTTTTGGAAAACCTGTGTTATAATCACGGCGGGAAATAGCTTCCTGTGGCTCCGGGGCAGCGCTGGTCGGTTCCGGGGCTTAAAAAGGGAACGGGGTGAAAGTCCCCACGCGGAAACGGCGCTGTAAGTGTCGATGCGTCCGGTTCGTCGGCGGAAGCCGGTCATTGGGGAAACCTGAGAAGGCAGACCCGGACACGTTGGAGGCACAAGTCAGAAGACCTACAGGGAGAAAAAACAGGGGAACACTCCTGTTTGTTTGTGTTGCGTAAAAACGTTCGCGGCGGCTGGTTTTTGGCTGCCGCGTTTCAATTTTCATAATATTGGAGGCTGTCACATGAGAGGAATTCCATCTCTGATCACGGATATTCGCAAAAAGGTATTTACCGAGGTCGCCCGTATGGCTTACAGCGGCAACGGCTACGAGGGGGCGGAGGATCTGCCCTTCAAGATCGTTCCCGGCGATCAGCCCCTGCACCGGGAGTCCATTTTCTTAGAGCGCGCCATTGCGGGTGAGCGGGTGCGGCTGGCTATGGGCCTGTCCATCCGCCCCGTCCAGACCCGCAGCCTGATGACCGAGGGCATGGATGCCGCCGCCATCGCCGAGCAGTATTACGAGCCGCCCCTTATCAACATCATTCCATACGCCTGTCACGCCTGCCCCACCAACCAGTACCGGGTGACGGAGAACTGCCAGAACTGTCTGGCAGCTTCCTGCCAGCGGGTCTGTCCCAAGGGCGCAGTCTCCTTCGTCAACGGCAAGAGCCACATTGACCCGAAAAAGTGCATCAAGTGCGGCAAGTGCGCCAGCGCCTGCCCCTACCACGCCATCATCCACATGGAGCGCCCCTGTCAGGCGGCCTGCGGCATGGACGCCATTGTTTCCGACGAACATGGCCGGGCAAAGATCGATCAGGACAAGTGCGTGGCCTGCGGCCAGTGTCTGGTGTCCTGTCCCTTCGGCGCCATTGTGGACAAGGGGCAGATCTTTCAGGTCATCCAGTCCATCCTGAAAGGCGACCGCGTCATTGCCATTGTCGCCCCCGCCTTCATCGGGCAGTTCAGCGGCAAGGTGTCCCCCGGAAAGTTCGTGACCGCCATGAAGCAGCTGGGCTTCGACCGGGTGATGGAGGTCGCCATCGGCGCTGACCTGTGTACCATCGAGGAAGCCAAGGATTTTCTGGAAAAGGTGCCGGAAAAGCAGGACTACATGGCGACCTCCTGCTGCCCTGCGTGGCATTCCATGATCGAAAAGCTGTTCCCCGGAGAAATGCACAAAATATCCATGACCCTGACCCCCATGGTGTTCACCGCCCGGATGGTCAAGAAGGACTTCCCCGGGTGCAAAGTGGTCTTCGTGGGGCCCTGCGCCGCGAAAAAGCTGGAAGCCATCCGGGCGGACATCCGCTCCGACGTGGACTTCGTGCTGACCTTTGAGGAACTGCAGGGCATGTTTGAGGCGAAGCAGATCGATTTTGACACCGTGGAGGAGCAGGATTATCTGAACGAAGGAACCAGCGCGGGGCGCGGCTTTGCCGTATCCGGCGGCGTCGCCAAGGCTGTCACCGATCTGGTGCATGAGCAGTACCCGGACATGGAGATCCAGACTGCCCGGGCAGAGGGATTGCGGGAATGCCGGAAGCTGATGATGCTGGCAAAAGCCGGAAAGTTCAAGGGCTGTCTGCTGGAGGGCATGGCCTGTCCCGGCGGCTGTGTGGCCGGTGCGGGAACCATCCTGCCGGTGGACAAGGCCGCAAAGCTGGTGGAAAAATACAGCCGGGAAGCCGCAGCGGCAAGCCCCGTGGAATCCGCCTACAGTGACCGGGGTGAAAGTCTGGAATGACAAGGGCAGCGGGAATCGCTTCCGGCTGCACCGTGCCGCCTGAACATACAGCAGGATAACTTAAAAACGTGGTGCCGTCCTTTTGGGGCGGCACCACGCTTTTTATTGATTTCTGTATTTGTCCATCTCCAGCAGCATTTTATAAAGCTGCGCCTGTTCCGCTTCGGTCTTCGATGCGACCAGATCATAGCATTTGGACGCAATGCTGTCATTCCCGCTTTCGCCCAACTTGTCAAATAGCTGAGAAAGGGAGACATCCATGGCGGACGTGATTTTCTCCACGCTTTCCAGCGTGGCGTTTTTCTCGCCGCGTTCCAGCTGCCCTATATACGTGGGATGGCAGCCGGCAAGCTCTGCAAGCTTTTCCTGACTGAGTCCCTTCTGCGTCCGATAGTTCCGAATGCGTTGGCCAATGATTTTTGCAATATCACTCATTTTCATCGCCTCCGCGTATTACTGATCGCAATCTATTTCCGCAGCCCTTTAGCCAGTGCAATCAAATTGTCAAGCTGCTCATTGCTCAGCCCTTTGGCAATGGCATAAAGTTCATTTGCCTTGGAAGGGCTGGCGGTATCCGTATCAAAAAAGTCCTTCGGGGTTATTCCGAGATACTCGCAGATATAGAAAATGCCGGAAAGCGACGGCATGGACTTACCGCTTTCGATGTTGTTGATATAGCCGGGATTCTGCCCCATGGACAGGCTCATATCACGGGCGGAAACGCCCTTTTCCTCCCGAAGCTTCGCTAAGCGCAAGGAGAAATCCTTCTCAGTCATAACCATTCACCGCCTTTTGCTATATTGTAGCCCACACATAGCGAAAACTTATTTGTTTACAGCCCGCATTTATATTGTGGTAATGGTTTGTAGATGCTGTCATTTCGTAAAATAAAGGTTTCCAGACGGCATCCTATAGCATACTGCACCAAATTATGCTATAATTCCCGTAAGGTTGCAAAACAGGAAACGGAGGCACAACCCATGACATATATCCAGCATTACGATTCCCCGTTGGGGGGCATTCTGCTGGCCGCGGATGAGATCGGGCTGACCGGGCTGTGGTTTGAGGGGCAGAAATACTTTGCCCGGGATTTGTCCGACGTACGCATTGAACAGGAAACCCCCGTTCTCGCGGAGGCCAAGCGCTGGCTGGATATCTATTTCACCGGTAAAGAGCCGGATTTTCTGCCGCCGCTGCACCCCACCGGTTCCGAATTCCGCAAGGCCGTATGGGAAATCCTTTTGCAGATTCCCTATGGGCAAACCACGACCTACGGTGAAATCGCCCGGCAGCTTGCCAAAAAGCAGGGACTTGCCCGGATGTCCGCGCAGGCGGTGGGCGGTGCCGTCGGACATAACGAAATCCTTGCAATACACAAAGTATTCCTGCGGAAAAATGGCTTCATCAGGCGAAAAATCCCTCGCTGTTGGTCATATTTCCGGATTTCAGATAGACCCTAAATGGCTTTGTAACCGCATCTTTTTTCCGACAGGAATGATTGTAATTTCCCCGCGTTTGTGATACAATCCGTGGCAAAGAAATTCTGCATACGGAGGTATCCTATGGAAATCAGGAAATATAACGAAAGCGACGTTCCCGCCATGGTGCGCATCTGGAACGAGGTCGTGGAAGAGGGCGTCGCGTTCCCTCAGGAAGAGTTTCTTGATGAGAGAAGCGGGCGTGCTTTCTTTGCGGCCCAAAGCTACTGCGGCGTCGCCGTCGCTGACGGCAGGGTCGTGGGGCTTTACATTCTCCATCCCAACAACATCGGCCGGTGCGGCCACATCGCGAATGCCAGCTATGCCGTGGATTCCGCGTGCCGGGGCGAGCATATCGGCGAAAAGCTGGTATCCGACTGTCTTGCGCAGGCCGCGAAGCTCCATTTCCGGCTCTTGCAGTTCAACGCCGTTGTGGAGAACAATATTCACGCCCGTCACCTGTATGAACGGCTTGGCTTCACTCTGCTCGGAACCATCCCCGGCGGCTTCCGGATGAAGGACGGCACGTACCAGAATATCTGTCTTTACTACCACGAACTGTAACACACGATCGGCGCGGCCTTTTGGCCGCGCCGATTCAACTTTCCGTATCTTTTCTCCACTTATTCGCCCAGAAATCCACAAACTTGCTGAACCATGTGGACGGCTCCGTGTCGCCGCTGTAGACATAGCGTGTCTCCAGACCAAAGTTCACCGCGTACCACTCACTTCCCCGGGTGTTGTGAATAATGGAGGTGATCTCCAGCTGTGTACCTTCGGGCAGCGTCTGCACCGCAACTGATCTTGCGTCCGTCTCATTGCCGCAGGGCAGCGTCATCAGCTTCGTGTCCCGCACCGTCCGCAGGGTCTCCCCTTGAGGAGTAAGCGGCTGCTCTGCGCAGAGCGCGAGATATTTTTCCGGTAGAGTTGGCCGAGATTTTTCCAGAATTTTGTTCACCGCGTCCCAGCTCTGGTAGAGGGCAAAGAGCTTGTTTTTCATCCGCTGGCGGTTGATGACCACCACGCCCACCTTCTGCCCCACGTCAAATTCGTCGTAGAGCGTGTAATAAGTGGAATCCATCAGCTCTGAAAACTGGCTGAAGTCCCCGTCTCCCACCAGCATACACCCCGCCGACCACATTCCCTTGCCGGCTACATGATTGCCCGTGCGGGTGTGGATGTTGATGCAGTCGGCTTCCGTGGCGACAAATCCGTCCGGGGTCATGTAGACCGCGGAAATCTTCTCGTCCTTCTCGCTGTCCCGGACGTGCAGCGCCTCATACGCGCCCATGTGCTTCACGGAATACAGTTCATAGGTTCCGTCACGAACCGTTGCGGGGCCGACCTCCCCCACGTCTTCCAGCTCCCACGCGCCGTATTCCAGCGGGCGATCCGGAATGGTGCTGCAATTCTGGTTGAAATAGACGATATACGGCTCCCCCGACTTATCCAGACGAACCACCAGACACACCGCCGAGACCCGGTAAAAGGACAAATCAGCCAGCCTTCTGTCGTTCAGATTGTCGGAACAGCCCTCAAACAGGAACATGGCGCACTGTCCCTTCCGCAAAGCCTTCCACACACTGGTGTTGGTGCGCATATAATAGTCGGTCAGCGTTTCCACATAGGTTCGGTGGTCGGCGTCGCGGATCAGCTCGGACAGATCGGGGCTGTAGGGGTCGCCCGGTTCGTAGGCAGCCGCCTCCGGCGCTGCCGGAATCAGCAGCGCCGCCGTCAGGAACGCAGACAGCAGGCGGACTAGGATTTTCTTCATAGGGGAACCTCGAGTTTCGTTTTCTACTTTCCGTCAGTTTACCACTTTTCCGGGAAACCGTCAACCGTACCGGACGGAAAGACATACCCCGCGCCTTTTGAAGCGCGGGGCTGATTTCTTCCGATTATTTCCTGACTTCCTTTTCTTCCTTGATCTGTGCCTGCAAATGTACGGACAGCACCGCAAGAGATGTCGCCATGTTCTCATACTGCACCAGAATATTGGGCGGCACGTCCAGATGGGTAGGGGCAAAATTCCAGATGCCCTTGATCCCCCCGGCAATGAGCTGGTCGGCCACCTGCTGCGCCGCCTCCGCCGGGACGGTGATAATGCCCATCAGCACCTTGTGGGTGCGGCAGAAATGGGTCAGCTGGGAAATGTGATAAATGGGCTTGCCTTCCTCGGTCTTTTCCGCCTTGGGGCTTGCGTCGAAAGCCGCCAGAATGTTCAGACCGTACTCGTCAAAGCCGCTGTAGCCCATCAGCGCCTGCCCCAGCTTGCCCGCGCCGATCAGCACGGCGTCGGTGGTATTGTCGTATCCCAGAAACTGCTCAATATCGTCGATCAGGGTCTCCCGCAGATAGCCGATTTTGGGGCGTCCGCCGTCGGAGACCATGGCCAGATCCTTACGAACCTGCACCTCTCCCATTCCCAGAGCGTTGGCCAGCGCCGTGGCGGAAATATGGGCAGGGGAATTTTCCGGCATATTTTTCAGGTACGCCAGATACCCCGGCAGACGTTTCAGAACCGATTTTGAAACCTTTTTCTCTTCCATAATAACCTCTTTGCAATCGATACAAATCATATCGATAATTTCCTTATCGATTATACCATACCGATTCCGAAAAATCAAGCGCAGCTTGTCTGACGGAGAAATTCTTTTTTCAGCCGCAGCATGATCCGCTTTTCCAGCCGGGAAATGTAGGACTGGGAAATGCCCATTTTCTGCGCCACCTCCTTCTGGGTCAGCTCCCGCCGCCCTTCCAGACCGAAGCGCATCAGCACGATCTCCCGCTCCCGGTCGGGCAGGTCGCGAAGCGCCTGCCGCAGAACGCAGATGTCCACGTCATCTTCCAGCGGCCGCATGATCATGTCCTCGTCGGTGCCGAGAATGTCGGATAGCAGCAGCTCGTTGCCGTCGCAGTCCATGTTGATGGGTTCGTCCAGAGACACCTCCGTCTTCTGGTTGGCGGTTTTGCGGATGTACATGAGGATCTCGTTTTCAATGCACCGGGAGGCGTAGGTCGCCAGCTTGATCTTCTTGTCCAGCCTGTAGGTGCTGATGGCCTTAATTAAACCAATGGTTCCGATGGAGATCAGATCTTCCAGATTGACGCCGGTGTTCTCGAACCGCCGGGCGATATACACGACCAATCTGAGATTGTGCTCCACCAGCCGCTGCCGCGCGTCCTCGTCCCCCTGCTCCAGCGCCTGAAGCGTCAACAGCTCCTCCGACCCCTTCAGCGGAGGAGGAAGCACGTCGCTGCCCCCGATGTAAAAAATGCCGTTCTCCCGGATCAGTCCCAGTTTCCGTAAAATGTCCAACAGCTTCATATGACCCCTCCTGTCAGTGCCTGATATACGTCTCCCCTGCCAAGTCCTTCCGCCGCAAAAGCCACCACGGCGCTCTGCATCCGACTGCCGATTTTCACCCCGTCAAACCGCATGGCCAGCAGCATATCCCCCGCCTGCCCCACCGCCCGGTAGGGGATCAGGCGAAGCCCCGGAACCGGGCGGCACATCAGCGTTTTCAGAGGCGCGCGGAGCTGGTCTTGCGTCAGACCCGTCAGTCTTTCCGCCACCTCCCCGGAAACCACAAGCACCTGCTCCCCGGAAACAGGGTCGCGCAGAGTGTTCCCGGAATCCCGCAGGGCAACGATGCTGACAGTTTTCTCGCCATAGGTCAGCTCCACCGGGACGTACTCTCTGCCCCCCACCCGTCCGCCGAAGGCCACGATGCACAGCGCCCACACGCCGCCGGCGGTAAGCAGAAGCGTCAGAAAATTCCCATGGCCGATGCTCAGCGACGCGCCGCCCAGCGCCATACTGAGAAGCACGAACACGCCGCTGCGCTTCCATGCGCTTTTGTCCCAGCCGAAGGCGATGACCGCCATCCCGGCAAGGCTGACGATCCGCCACAGCAGTCCCCCGAGGAACCGCATCCGGGGCATCATGCACACCCCGCTGTAGACCGCCCCCAGCGCCGCCGCTGCCGCCGCCCGGAGGGGCGACGCCGGAAAGCCCGATAAACGGTTTGTCCCCAAAAGCAGCAAAAAATCCACCAGAAAGTTCAGGATTACCACCAAGTCCAGATAGATTTTCAACGCATCACCTCCAGCCGGTATGGCAAAAGTATACCCCCTCTCCCGGGAAAAGTCGGTCGCAACCATGTCCCCCCTTCGCCGCAAGTTTCCCCCACCCCGCCGTCCTTTCGGCGGCATTAACGGCGGGGAACGAAAAACCTCCGACATTAGCTGTCGGAGGTCTCCTTCCGCTCCACGGAGCGGATATTTTTTTCTGCCTTGAACCGGGGTGTCATCAGCTCGTGGCCGCAGCCCAAGCACCGCAGACGGAAATCCGCACCGGTGCGCAGAACCAGCCAGCGCTTTTCCCCGCAGGGGTGGGGCTTTTTCATGACGAGAATGTCGTTGACGCGAATGTCCATGTCTTACTCCTTTTTGATGCTGTCCCAGTACTGCTTCGCCGCCTGTTCCAGCTTGTTGGGGCCATACTCGTAATAATGCGCGCCCACCAGTTCGTCCGGCAGGTACTGCTGCTTCACCCAATGGTTTGGGTAGTTGTGGGGGTAGAGATACCCCTGTTCCCGCTCCATGGTGTAGGTATCCGCGTGGACGTTCTGCAAATGCCGGGGGAAATCCCCGGACTTTCCCTTGCGCACGTCGTCCAGCGCCGCATCAATGGCAAGATAGGCAGAATTGGACTTTGGACTGGTGGCCATCAGCACGGCGGCATCCGCCAGGGGGAGCCGCGCCTCCGGCATTCCCAGTTTCAGCGCCATGTCCACGCAGGCGTTGACGATGGGCAGTATCTGAGGATAGGCCAGCCCCACGTCCTCCGCCGCGACGCACATCAGGCGGCGGCAGGCAGAGGGCATCTGCCCGGCTTCCAGAAGCCTTGCCAGATAGTGGCAGGCGGCGTCCGGGTCGGAGCCGCGGATGGACTTGTGGAGCGCGGACAGCAGGTCATAATAGTTGTCCCCGTCCCGGTCGGCGCGGAGGGCACTTTTCTGGGTGACCTCTTTGGCGTCCGCCAGGGTCAGGGGGAGCTTTCCGTCCTGAGGGATTCCCGCGGAAAACAGCACCTCCACCGCGTTCATGGCCTTGCGCAGATCGCCGCCGCAGGAGGACGCGATATATTCCAGCGCCCCGTCTTCGGGTACGGCAGTCAGCGCGGTGCGCTGCTCCATGAAGGAAACCGCCCGTCGTACCGCCTGCAAGGCGGCGGACGCGGAGATCTGCTTGAATTCAAAGACGGTGGAGCGGCTTAAAATCGCGTTGAACACGTAGAAATAGGGATTTTCCGTGGTGGAAGCGATCAGGGTGATCTTGCCGTTTTCGATGTGTTCCAGCAGGGACTGCTGCTGCTTTTTGTTGAAGGACTGAATTTCGTCCAGATACAGCAGCACCCCGTTGGGAGCCATGAAGGTATCCAGCTGCGCCACGATCTCCTTGATGTCTGCCGTGGAAGCGGTGGTGGCGTTGAGCTTGTAGAGGGTGCGGTTGGTCTGCTTGGCAATGATATTGGCGACGGTGGTCTTTCCCGTGCCGCTGGGGCCGTAGAACACCATGTTGGGGATGTTCCCGGAATCGATCAGGCGGCGCAGCACCGCGCCCTTGCCCAGAATATGCTCCTGACCGTAGACCTCGTCCAGCGTCTGCGGCCGCAAAAGATCGGCGAGTGGTTGATACATATGGATGCCCTTTCCTGCGTTAGCTGCTTTCTTTCTTACACTATACCATATTCCCGGCGAAATTGCATCAACTTTTTTGCGAAATTTTGTTCAAAAAAGTCCCCTCTAAGAAGAGGGGACTTCGATTCAGAACGTCGCAACGTCCGGGTCGGCGGGCTGGGCGTTTTTTGTGACCTCCAGCGCCGTCAGGACAGGGCCAACCTCCCCTTTGTACAGGGGGTGCTTCTCCGCCGTAATCTTTGCTGTGACCATGACCCATGAACGAGGTTCCAGCGTCCCCGCCTGATCGTACCGGCAGGGAATGCCGCAGAACTGGATGTCCTCCACACAGCAGGTCATCACGAATCGGCCGGGGGCAAACATACCGTTCTTGTCCCGGCGGAGCATGGCCACCTGACCCTTGAAGCTGACGGTCTTGCCGTCGTACTTCTTCGGTTCCTCGGACACGTCCCGGTAAAACAGGGCGTAGTCCTCGTCCTTCACCTGAATGACAGGGGCGTTGATGTCAAAGGGCAGCGGGTCTTCGATATCGTCGTAGGAGGTCGAACCGTCGGTGTAATCGTACAAAATGTCGATACGGCGGTTGGCCGCCCGGGCCAGCTTATGCAGGGGCATGACGTCCGCGCCCTTTTCCAGCCGGTTGAACACCACCATCTGGGCACCCACCAGCTTGTCCATCACCAGATTGCGCATATTGGCGTTATAGGTCATGATGGTGGTGGAGTCGGCGAACATGACCTCCTGAGCAACCGCCCAGTTCTCCGGGAAGCGCATATACAGGTCGCCCACCTGCTGCATACCGTTCAGCTCGGCAACCACGCGCTCCGCCCTGTACTTTTTCGCCAGCGCCTGAAGCTCCTTGGTGGTGACGGTCTGCTGATCCAGGGTTTCCAGATACACGTTCTTGTGGGGATAAGTGGAGAAATCGTACTCCTCTTCCCCTTCCTCAAACACCAGCAGCAGCGTCCGCTCGCCGGCGTTGAAGCGCTCGTCCTCCAGCGTCTCCTGAATGAACTTGGTCTTACCGGAATCCAGAAAGCCGGTAAAGGCATATACGGGAATCTGCACCATGCTTACACCCCGAACAGTGCGGCTACGCCCGCTTCATCCAGCTTGGAGCCGATGACGCAAAGCTTGCCGGTGATGTCGGCGCTGCCGGTACGGACGTTGCATTCCTCGGGAACATAGTCAAAGTGAATCCAAGTGCCGTCCACGGCGGGCAGGATACCCTTCGCTCTGAGGATGGTGCCATACTTGCCGGAATCCAGCTCATGCAGCGCCGCTTCGATAGAAGCCTTGTCGAACTTCTTTGCGGTCTCAACGCCCCAGGAGGTGAACACCTCGTCGGCGTGGTGATGATGGTGGTGATGCTCATGCTCGTCCTCATCGTCGTCGTGATGATGGTGGCAGCAGTGATGGTCATGCTCATCCTCGTCATCATCGTGATGGTGATGATGGTCGTGCTCATCCTCGTCATCGTCGTCATCATGATGGTGATGGCAGCAGTGATGATCGTGTTCGTCCTCGTCATCGTCATCATCGTCGTGATGGTGGTGGCAGCAATGATGCTCTTCTTCCTCGTCCTCTTCTGCCAGACGCTCCATCTCCATCTTAGCCAGCTCCGCCGCGACGGACGCCTTGCCTTCCAGCGCCTCGATCAGCTGCTCGCCCGTCAGCTCGCCCCAAGGGGTGGTGACGATGGTGGCAACGGAATTATGCTCCCGCAGCATGGCAACGGCCGCGTCCAGCTTGCTCTGAGGGATGGAATCGGTACGGGACAGGATGATGGTGGAGGCGGTTTCGATCTGGTTGTTGTAGAACTCGCCGAAGTTCTTCATATACACCTTGACCTTGCCCGCGTCGGCCACGGCCACGGTGTAGCCCAGCGTGACCTCGTCATTCGTCACCTTGCTCACAGCGGCGATGACGTCGGACAGCTTGCCCACGCCGGACGGCTCGATCAGAATACGGTCGGGATGGTACTCGGCAATGACCTTCTTCAGCGCCTTGCCAAAATCGCCCACCAGAGAGCAGCAGATGCAGCCGGAGTTCATCTCGGTGATGTTGATGCCGGAATCCTGCAAAAAGCCGCCGTCAATGCCGATCTCGCCGAACTCGTTCTCGATCAGCACCAGCTTCTGCCCCTTGTAGCTTTCGGCGATCATCTTTTTGATCAGGGTCGTCTTGCCCGCGCCGAGGAAGCCGGAGAAAATATCAATTTTTGTCATAAAAAACACCTTCTGTATAAAATTCTCTAAGAATTATTATATCACTTCTTGTCAACTGCTACAAGAAATTTTTCTACCATATTTCCTCTTTTCGCAGGCGAAAAGTGCCGCCCCGGTTTCACCGGGGCGGCGTACATTACTTATGATACGGGAATCAGCAGCATCTGCCCTGCCGCCGGTTCCTCCTGAAGGCCGTTTGCCTTGCGGATGGCGTCCATGGTGGAGCCGCTTTCCTTGGCGATGTCCCACAGTCGGCCATTCCCCGCTCTGCGCAGGATCAGCGACGGCCGGTTCGCGTCCGGCTCTTTTTCCTCCCCCAGCTCCACGCCGGTGATCATGGAAAATCCCCGGCTGCTTTCCGACGTCATTTCCAGAGGGACTTCCCCCTTGACGGTCACGCTGCCGCTTCCAAGACTGGCCTGCATCTGTTCTGGCGGCATGGGAATTGCCGTTATCACGGTGTTTTCATCCGCATTCAGGATACACTGCCCCTCCCAGCGGGCTGTGGCGGAATGCAGAATGCCGTCCTCGCCATAATACAGCACCAGAAACGAGCCGGGGATCTCCATTTCCACGCCCTTTTGAGTCCTGCGCTGCCGTGGGAAGTCCACGAGGAAGCTGACGTCCGCCGTGAGGTTTGCCTCCGCGGGGATGCTCTGTTCGCCGTAGACGGTTTCCCGGCGGCTTTCCAGAATGGCGGGGACTTCCAGATTTTCCATTTGCACAGACAGCTCCCGTCCCGGGCTGTAGGCGTCCTCCGCCAGCGTCAGCATTTCCCGGTCAGAGATGAGATACTGCCCCACAATGCCGCATTTCAGGCGCATATGTCCCTCGTCGTCCACTTCCAGCTCCAGACTGGTGGGACTTAGCAGGATGTCCGCCTGTGCGTCGCCGCTGTGTTCCCCGGAAAGGTCTGCCAGCTGGGAAAAAGGCAGCTCAAAATCCCATCCGTGGAGCTGCCCCTCCTCCGAACGGTAAAGCACGTGCAGGTTCCCGTTTCCCCGGAACACCACCTTGTTGGACAGCACCTTTTTCTCCGTTATTCTGGGGTGCAGGCAGTAATAGACCAGCTTCTCAGGCAACGGGCTGGATTCGGGAAGCGTGAGTTCTTCGTCCAGCGCGAAGGCCTTTTCCCCGGCCTCTCTGGGCATTCTGACCGGGTAGCTGCTTGTCAGCAGCTCCACGCCCTCGATTGGTTCCGCCGGGGCGGCGATTTCCGCGGTCTTCGGCACACAGGCCTCCGCCATAGCCGCTGCGCCTACACGCACCATCAGCTTCCGGGCGGACACCGACCGGGCGTCCACGAACCGGGTGAGACACTGGATGCGGATGCTCCCCTCCTCCGTCCGTTCGGGCAGATCCCACTTCATCTGGAAGGGAATCCAGCCGTCGATGCACCGCTCCTCGCTGCCATCCTCCGGCGCATAGAGAATCCAGACCATCATCCCGCCGGAAAAGGAGACGCTGTCGCTGCGCCATTCTTTCCCCCGGAGGATGGTCTGTCCCCATGCGGCAAGGACTCTGCCGATGTCCGGCATTCCGTCGGACAACTTGATCTCCTGGGTCTGCTCCACATTCTGAACCTCCCGCAGCACCGTTTCCATGCAGGGGCAGGCGGATTTCTGAAACTCAAATTCCAAGTTGGATCACTCCTTATCCCACGTTGTCGATACAGTCTATTCAACGCCGGACAAGTTTATGACAAACGAATGTCATCTTCTTCGCATAATGCAAAAACCGAGCGCCAGAAGCGCGATTCCGCCGCAGCAGCAGACGAACCAGCTGGAAACACAATGCCCCACGATCAGCCCCAGTCCGAAGAACAGGCAGCAGCACCCATGCAGGTGGTTTTTCCGGCACATAAAAACACCCCCTGCCTATCCTATGCAGGGGGTGTCCAATTTTTAACCGCCGAGGTAAGCCTTCTTCACCGCGTCAGAGCTGGCAAGCTCCGCGCCGGTGCCGCTTAAGGTGATGCTGCCGGTTTCCAGAACGTAAGCACGGTCGGCAATCTGCAGCGCCTTCCGGGCGTTCTGCTCCACGAGAAGGATCGTTGTGCCGGCCTTGTGCAGTTCCTTGATGATGTCAAAAATCTGATCGACCAGAATGGGCGCAAGACCCATGGACGGCTCGTCCAGCATCATGAGCTTCGGGTGGCTCATAAGAGCGCGGGACATGGCCAGCATCTGCTGCTCGCCGCCGGAAAGGGTTCCCGCGATCTGCTTGCGCCGCTCCTTCAGGCGGGGGAAGTAGGTGAACACCGTTTCCAGATCTTTCTGGGACACATCCTTTTTGATGTAAGCGCCCATTTCCAGATTTTCCTGAACCGTCATCTGCTGGAAAATCCGCCGTCCTTCGGGGACGTGCGCCAGACCGGTACGCAGAAGCTTATAGGCTTCCATATGGGTGATATCCTGATCGCAGAAGTGGATGGAGCCGCTGCGGGGATGCATCAGGCCGGAAACCGTCTTCAGGATGGTGGACTTGCCCGCGCCGTTTGCGCCGATCAGCGCCACGATCTCGCCCTCGCCGACTTCAAAGGACACGCCCTTCACCGCATGAATCGCGCCGTAATACACGTGCATGTCTTCAATTTTCAGCATCTGCTTTCCCCTCCTCTTTGCCAAGGTATGCCTCGATGACCGCAGGATTCGCCTGAATCTCCTCAGGAGTTCCCTTGGCAATGATCCGGCCGTAATTCACCACGGCGATGGCCTCGCACACGTTCATAACCAGATTCATGTCGTGCTCGATCAGGAAAATGGCCACGTGGAAGGCATCCCGGATCCGCCGTATCTGGTGCATCAGTTCGGTTGTCTCACTGGGGTTCATACCGGCGGCAGGCTCATCCAGCAGAATCACGGAAGGATTGGTTGCCAGCGCTCGGACGATCTCCAGACGGCGCTGGACGCCGTAGGGCAGGCTTCCTGCCTTCTCATTGGCATGTTCCGCAAGCCCCATGAAATCCAGCAGCTCCATGGCCTTCTCATTGGCGCGCTTCTCGGCCTTGAAGTAGCCGGGCAGATGCAAAACGCTTGAGAAGAAGGAACACTTCATGGAATTGTGCAGACCGACCTTGACGTTGTCCAGAACGGTCATATCCGTAAACAAACGGATATTCTGGAAGGTTCGGGCGATACCCAGCTTATTGACCTTGTATACCGGCATTCCCTTGATGTCGATGCCGTTGACCAGCACGGAGCCGCGGGTGGGCTGATAGACGCCGGTGAGCAGATTAAAAATGGTGGTCTTGCCCGCGCCGTTGGGGCCGATCAGGCCGGAGATCTCGGTGGGGCCGATGGTAATGTTGAAGCTGTCCACAGCCGTCAGGCCGCCGAAGTCGATGCCCAGGTTCCGCACGTCCAGAACGGGCTGCTTGCCCTGATCCTGCTCACGGACGAAGGTCACGGTGGGAACTTTCAGGATTTTCTTGGAATAGTCATTCATTGCTTCCCGCCTCCTTCTTCTTGAATGCACCGGCAATCTTGTCGGTGACCACGGACATGGCTTCTTTCACCTTGGGGGACCATGTAAAGAGCATCACGACAATCAGAACCACAGCGTAGAGGATCATCCGGTAGTCCTGCAGGCCGCGCATGGCCTCCGGCAGGATGTAGAGCACCGTGGCGGAGATAATGGAGCCGAGGATGTTGCCCATGCCGCCCAGAACAACGAAGACCAGAATGTTGATGGAGGTATTGAAATTGAACTTGGTAGCCGTGATAGAGCCGTAATTCATGGCGTAAAGCGCACCGGCCATACCCGCCAGAAACGCGGAGACCACGAAAGCCTTCATCCGGAAAGCAGTGACATTGATGCCCACGGATTCGGCAGCGATCCGGTTGTCCCGGACGGCCTTGATCGCCCGGCCTTCCCGGGAGTTGATCAGGTTCTGCACAACGAACAGGGTGAACAGGATCAGCACAAAGCCCACGGCAAATGTGGACAGCTTGGTAATGCCGGTTGCGCCTCTGGGGCCGGAGACGATCATCTGGCCGCCCGCGCCCAGAGTCAACCCTGCGGAGCTCATGGTGGCATGAAGTCCTGTCTCATCAATGCCCAGATAGAGATTTCCGAAGATGTTCTTCATGATCTCGCCGAAGGCCAGGGTCACGATTGCCAGATAGTCGCCCCGGAGACGAAGCACCGGGATGCCGATGAGAAAGCCGATGGCGCCGGCCATCACGCCGCCCACCACCATGGCGATCACCAGCCGTACAATGCCGTTGGGAACCGCCGTGGCCAGCAGAGCGGTCACAATCACACCGGTGAACGCACCGATGCCCATAAAGCCCGCATGACCCAGACTCAGTTCACCGCAGATACCTACCAGCAGGTTCAGGGAAATTGCCAGCACAATATAGGCGCAGGCAGGCACCAGAAATCCCTTCATGGTGCTGCTCAGCTTGCCCTGACTCATGAGCAGCTGGAGGATCAGGAACGCCGCCGTTACCAGAATGTAGGTGGACGCACCCATGATTTTGTCCTTTGTCAGTCTTTTTTTCATAACATCCACCTCATACCTTCTCCTGAACCTGCTTGCCCAGCAGACCTGCAGGCTTCACCAGCAGGATCACAATCAGGACGGCAAACACGATCGCGTCGCTGAACTGGGGGCTGAGATAGGCTTTGCTGAAGGTCTCGATGACGCCCAGCAGAATACCGCCCAGCATAGCCCCGGGAATGGAGCCGATGCCGCCGAAAACCGCGGCGGTAAAGGCGCGGATACCGGGCATGGAGCCGGTGGTGGGCTGCAAGGTCGGAACCGTGGAGCACAGCAGCACACCGGCAACGGCCGCCAGAGCGGAGCCGATGGCAAAAGTCATGGAAATGGTCTGGTTTACGTTGATGCCCATGAGCTGGGCGGCGTCCCGATCCTCGGAAACGGCACGCATGGCCTTGCCGGTGCGGGTTCTGGTGGTAAACCATGTCAGGCCCAGCATGATGATGACGGAAGCGGCAATGGTATAGATCACCTCGCCGGTGACCACCAGCTGTCCGCCCGCCAGACGCAGAGGCTGGAAGGTAACGATGCTGGTAAAGTTCTTCGGGCTGGACGACCAGATCAGCTGCGCCGCGTTCTGCAGGAAGTAGCTGACGCCGATGGCCGTGATCAGAACTGCCAGACTGGGCGTTCCCCGCAGAGGCTTGTAGGCGAGTCCCTCAATCAGCACGCCAAGCAAAGTACACACCGCCATGGCCGCCAGAATGGATACCACAACCGGCAGCCCCAGATAGTTGGTGACGCAGAAGGAAATGTACGCGCCCACCATAATCACATCGCCATGGGCAAAGTTCAGCATCTTGGCAATGCCGTAGACCATGGTGTAGCCAAGGGCAATGATGGCGTAGACAGAGCCGATGCTGATGCCGTTGATCAGGTACTGAATAATTTTCATGATTGTCCCCCTCTTTCTTCTTTTTTAGGAAGCTCTGGTTAAATCGGCGAGAGCTGTAAGCGAGAGATTTTTCGGCCAATCAAGGTATCGAAAGCGGTGGAATACTTTGTGTACCCGCAAGGGGTATGCCGCATCCGTAAGCCGGCTTATGCCGGCAACGACTGCGCTATATTTCCCGTTTTCGATACCGAAGAGTGGACGGAAAAGATCCGCTCACAGCCGAAGGCGATTTAATCAGAGTTTCCTTTTTTACTCAACAGTCTATGAAAGCCCCGTCCGCCAACGAGGTTTTCATAGACTGCTGATGGATGATACCTCGTTAGGGGATGGGGCGCAAACCGCCCCATCCCCTTTGAGGGAATCATTTTTCCGGACTATCTTTAGCCCATGGGAACGTAAACACCGTTCTCGATCACCACGGCGGCGGGCGCCTTGGAGATCATGCCGTTCTCGTCCCAGTGCATGCCGGTGCCGGTCAGGCCGTCAATGGTCATGGTGGCGAACTGAGCCTCCAGAGCGGTGCAGATTTCGGAAGCGGATTCGCTGCCAGTGATACCGGCGGCGGTCATGGCGTTGTACAGGGCGTAGATGACGTCATAGCCGTCAGCGGCGAACTGGATCGAAGGGGGTCATCAGAGCCAGGCCCTCGGCCAGAGAGGTGTCGAAGCCTTCCACGGTCAGGATGCCGTCCATGCCGTCGCAGCCGAAGAACTTGGGCGCGTAGCCGATCTTGTTGGCGTAGGACAGGATCTGAGCAGCCTCGGTGTAGTAGATGGGCAGGAACACCAGATCCGCACCGGCATCCTGGCACTGGGTCACCTGAGTGGACAGGTCAGCCTTGTTGTCGGCGGTGAAGGAAGTGGTGGCAACGATCTCCAGACCAAGCTCAGCGGCCTTGTCGGAGAAGCCCTTGTACAGGCCGGAGGAGTAGTCGTCGGAGGAATCGTAGATCACGCCGACCTTGGTGCCCAGCGCCTTGGTGGAAACCAGCTCAGCAGCGGAAGCGCCCTGGTTGGGGTCGGTGAAGCACATCTGGAAGATGTTGGCACCGGACAGAGCCAGAGACTCAGCGGAGGCGGAGGGGGTCAGGTTGAACATGTTGTCGGCAGTGGACTCGGGAGCTACGGCCAGAGCGGAACCGGTGGTAACCTGGCCGGCCATGACCTGCATACCCCAGTCCTTCAGGACGTTGTAAGCGGACACGGCCTTCTCGCCGTCGGCCTCGTCGTCCTGGGCGTTGAACTCGATCTGCAGGCCGCCCTTGGCGTTGATCTCCTCAACTGCCACTTCCATGCCGGCCTTAACAGCCAAGCCGTAAGCGGAAGCGCCGCCGGTCAGAGGGCCGGACATGCCGATCTTAACGGTACCGGCAGCAGCAGCAGCGGCGGTGGTCTCCGTCGCGGGCTTGCTGGAGGAGCATCCGGTGAACATTGCGGCTACCATCAGAGCAGCCATCAGCATAGCAAGTACTTTTTTCATGATAGTGTTCTCCTTTTCCATTTCTTACTATAAAAAAGCGGCTCGCCTAAGGCGTAACCGCTTCTTCATACCATGTGAAGCCCCGGTCACGCCGCTGCTGCCAGCAGCAGTCGTACAACGCAAATGGACACCGCCAGAATCATGGCAGTGTCCAGAATGGGGCTAATTCGCGCAGAGGAACATGCCGCTGCCATGGTGCAGCGGGTAGAGCTGTAAGTGGTAGAAAACCGTGCCGTCATCGTCATGTACCCCCCGAAGAATTTTAGCATATTGTATCCCACAGAAAGACATTTGTCAACGAGGAAAAGATTACAGAATCTTTTGCGTTTTTTCGCCTTTTTTGTGTATAACGCACAAGGGAACCTCCGATGAAATCGCCGCCGGTCAAAGGTGATTTCATCAGAGGTTCCCAAGGACATTATTCCCCGTCCAGGACGGACTTGCAGGCGGCGAGAACCTTGCTCAGAACCGGCACGCAGGTGGCGCTGCCGTAGCCGCCGTTCTCCACCACCACGATGAAGGCCAGGGGGTACTGCTCGTCCTCCACGAAGCCCGCGAACATGGCGTTGGATTTCTGTCCGCCGCCCAACTGGCTGGTGCCGGACTTGGCGCAGACGTTCATGCCGTTAAAATTCCAGTCGCCGTAGACGCTCTGCACATTGTTGCGCATGTACGCCCTGACCTGATCGGCCACGTCCTGAGACATAATGCGGCCGGTGGTTTTCGTTTTTGCCTCGTAGGTCATCTCTTCGCCGCTGCGAACCTCCGACACCAGATACGGCTCCGCGCCCACGCCGCCTCCGGCAATGGCGCCCATGAAGGTCATGTAGCGGGCGGGGTTGATGAGGTCGGTGTGCTGGCCGATGCAGCTCCACGCGAAGGACACCGGGGCGGTGTTGGAAATGTCGTAGTTGCCCTCGGCGGTGGTGACGCCGTCAAAGCTCAGGCTGTCCGTGACGCCGAACTGCTCCACGTACTTTACCATGTTCTTCTTCCCCACCAGCTCCGCGATCTGGGCGAAGGAGCAGTTGCAGGAATTGGCGAGGGCGGTTTTCAGGGTCAGGGTGCCATGGGCTTTTTCGCAGGTCACCTTTTCCGTGCCGTACTCGTAAGCGCCATAGCAGGTGAAGGTCTTGTCCAGAATATCCGGGACGCAGTCCAGCGCCGCGGCAGTGGTGACCACCTTGAAAATGGAGCCGGGGACGTAGGTCGATTGTAAGAAGCGGTTCAGGTACACGCCGTCATACTGCCCGGAGGTGTCCGAGGCGATGTCCGGCACATTGTCCGGGTCGTAGGTGGGCGTGGTCAGAGCGCAGAGGATCTCTCCCGTTTTGTAGTTGTACACGCCGACGGTGCCTTTTCTCCCCGCCATGGCGTCCAGCGCCGCGTTCTGCACCCTCGCCGACAGCGTCAGGGTCATCTCGCCCCCCTCGCCGCTGCTGTCGTATACGCCGCTGACCAGGTCGAAGCCCGCCATTTTCCCCGCGTAGTGGGAGACGGCGGAGGCGCTGATGTAGCCCTTCCGGTCGCCTAGCCAGTGGAGCGTGGACTGGCGGGTTGCGGCATCAGAGGAATAGGTGCGCTCCTCGGTAATGTCCAGCAGCACGTTCCCGGAACGGTCGGTCACCGTGCCGCAGCCGATGTTGGCGTTGTTATACACATGGGGGGAGCCGGGAAAGGTCACCCATTCCCCCGCCTGGGTCACGTACTCCCACAGGAAGAACATCATGCCCCCCAGAAGCACAGCCAGGAACAAGCCCATGATCCAGGTTCTTTTGGTTACGCGGTTCATCCGCTCACGCTCCCTTCTTGTTCAGGCGGACGGCAAAGCTGGCATTCTGCCGGGTGTCCGCCGCCTTGACGAAGGCCAGCAGCCCCCAGGCGCCGATCATGCTGGTGCCGCCGTTGCTCAGAAACGGGAAGGTCACGCCGGTGAAGGGCAGAATATCCAGCGTGCCGAGACAGTTCAGAATGGTCTGAATCACCAGAATGCTGGCGGCGGTGCAGGAGCCGATGGAATAGAAGCTGCTTCGTGCGACCCGTGCGGTACGGATGGCAAAGAAGCCGTAGGCCGCCACGCACAGCACCATCATCACCGCCACGATCAGCCCCCATTCCTCGGAAATGGTGGCAAAGGCGATGTCGGAATCCGCCGCGAACACGTGTTTCAGGAAGCCCTGTCCCGGCCCCAGGCCGAACAGGCCGCCGGAGGCCACGCACATCAGCGCCTGAACCTGCTGGTAACCGGCGTTCAGTGGATCGTCCCACACGTGCCGCCACACGGAAAACCGACGCAGAGCGTGGGGCGCGATCTTCAATGCCAGCACTCCGGCAAAGATCAGCGCCGTAACGGCCAGCGCCACGGTGCCCATACTGCCGGAACGAAGATACGCGATCACAAGGAAGGCGCAGAAGAAAATCAGCGCCGTGCCGAAGTCGTTCATCAGGGCAAGCAGGCCGCAGATGAGAATGGAATAGGCGATAAAAATGTAAATATTCCGCTTGCTCATAATTCTGTCCATGGTGGACGCGCCGGCATAGACGAAGCAGACCTTGCTCAGTTCCGACGGCTGCAAGGACAGGCCGCCGATGATAAGCCAGTTTTTCGCGCCGTAATATTCGGTGCCGAACACCAGCGTCACCATCAAAAAGCCCACGCCCGCGACCGTGGCCAGATACCGGACGACCTTCGCCCGCTCCAAGTCCCGCAGCGACCAGCCGATGACGAGGAACGTCACCACCCCCAGCGCCATGGCGGCAAGCTGCTTCACCGTCTCCCCCGGCTTTACCGTGGCGATGGCGGCCATACCCATGGTACACAGGAAGAACGCCATGGTCTCCACCTCAAAGGACTTCCGGCGGATCATGCAGTAGAAAATGTACAGCAGCCACTGGCTCAGGAAAATGCCGCCGAAGCCCATGAGAACGCTGGCGATCGTCTCCTGCTCCCCGCCCAGCAGGAAGCCCAGCAGCATCAGGCACTGCAAGATGGACAGCACCATCAGATTCGCCACGCTGTCCCAGCCGCTGGCTGCCTTGGTGCGAAGCTCTGCCTGACGCGCCTCCTGATGCTCCGTAATGGGCTGGAGCTGCATCTCCACACCGCCGATGGAGATACGGTCTTTGGGCTTCAGGGCGCAGATCTGCACCTTTCTCCCGTTGACCAGCGTTCCGTCCTTGGAACCGGCATCCGTGATCGTCCAGCTGCCGTCGTCGTACCGGGTCAGGACCGCATGGTTCCGGGACACGGTGGGAAAGTCGATGGTCACGTCGCTGGATTTGCTCCGGCCGATGACGTTCTCCCAATGGGTGATGGGGATCTGGCTGCCGTCGGTCATGTTCAGCCACGCCCATATCTCCGGCTCCCGCCGGAAGGTCAGCAGGGGCAGGACGCAGCGCAGAAGCAGTATGGCACTGAGTATCGGTACGGTATAGCGCAGAATCCCCACATAGGAGCCTGCGTAATTTTCCTGAGCCAGCGTCAGCGATTCCAGGATATTCTGCATACCATCACCCTCCTTTCTTCGGGTAATTCTTATGTTTAATAAAATGACACATTTTCGTTCAGATGTCAAATGAACATTTTCTTAAGGCGAGCCGCAGTGTTGCCTTAAGCTTCCATTTCCCGCAGAATTTTGATTTCTTCGGCGTAGCCGGGCAGCTCGTTGGGCGTTTCCAGAATCATGGGCTTGTCCTTGAGCTGCGGGTGGTTCACGATGCGGCGGAAGGTTTCCAGCCCCAGACTGCCCTTTCCAAGACATTCATGGCGGTCTTTGTGGCTGGCAAAGGGGTTCTTGCTGTCGTTCAGGTGTAGGGCGTGCAGCCGGTCCAGACCAATCACCCGGTCAAATTCCGCCAGTACACCGTTCAGGTCGTTCACGATGTCGTAGCCGCCGTCGTAGACGTGACAGGTGTCCAGACACACGCCCACGTTTTCGCTTCCCACGGCGTCCAGAATGTCCCTGAGTTCCTCAAACCGTCCGCCGATCTCGCTGCCCTTCCCCGCCATGGTTTCCAGCAGCACCGTCACCGGATAGTCGTGGCGCAGGGCGTTTTTCAGGGCGGCGGCAATGTAATCGATTCCCGACTGCGTCCCCTGCCCCACGTGACTGCCGGGATGGAAATTGTAGAAATTTCCGGGAAGCGCCGCCATGCGCCGCAGATCGTCCTCCAGAATCCCCGCGGCAAAGGCTCTGGCGTCCGCGTCAGCAGTGCAGAGATTCATGGTATACGCCCCGTGGGCGACCAGTTTGCCAAAGTGATTTTCTTCCAGCATGGCGGCCGCCTTTGCCGCGTCCGCCGGATCCTCCGGCTTGGCCTTGCTGCCCCGGGGATTCCGGGTAAAAAACGCGAAGGTATTCGCTCCAATGGACAGCGCGGTCTTCACCATCGCCGCGTTTCCGCCGGATGCGGAAAGATGACAGCCAAAATAACCCAAAACGCTCACTCCTTTCTGGGCATTATAGCATATTCCAGAGGAAAAAGCAAATTTTCTCTTTCCCCCGGCAGCGCAGATGTGCTATAATGTCAGGAATAACCGCCGGGAGGAATCCGCATGCCCAAGTCAGACAATCAGAAGCTGAAAATCCTGTACATCCTCGACTACCTGCAAAAAAATTCTCACCAGGATCACCCGGTGAGAACGTCGGAGCTTCTTTCCGTGCTGGAAGAGCACGATATTGTCTGCGACCGCAAGACCGTCTACTCGGACATCGCGGCCCTGCTGGATTACGGCGTGGACATTCTCTCCATCCCCGGAAAGAACGGCGGCTACTACATCGCCTCCCGGAATTTTGAGCTGCCGGAACTGAAGCTGCTCATCGACGCCGTCCAGTCCAGCCGGTTCCTCACGGAGAAAAAGTCCCGGGAACTGATCGAAAAGCTGTGCAGCCAGTGCAGCGTCCACGACGCAAGGCTCATGCGCCGGGACGTGCTGGTTTCCGGGCGGGTCAAAAGCATGAACGAATCCATTTACTTCAACGTGGACACCGTTCAGGAGGCCATCGCCCAGAATAAGCAGATCACCTTCCGGTATTTTGACTGGGACTTGGGCGGCAAACGGAAATACCGGGACAAAAGCTATCAGGCAAGCCCCTACGGATTGTGTCAGGACAACGAAAACTGCTATCTGCTCGCCCATTCTCTGCGTCACGGCGTGACCTCCTACCGCCTTGACCGCATGAGCAATATCCGCCTGACGGGGGAAAGCCGCACCCCCTGCCCGGAACTGACGGGCAAGGCATTGGCGGAACATGCTTCCCGGCTGTTTCAGATGTTCTCCGGGGAGGAAACCGCCGTGAAGCTGCGCTTCGACCGGAGTCTGATCAACGTAGTGGTAGACCGCTTCGGCAAGGACATTCTTTTAATTCCGGACGGGGACGATCATTTTGTCTTTACCGTCAATGTGGCGGTGTCCCCCATGTTCCTAAGCTGGGTCATCGGCTTCGGCGGCAAGGCGAAAATTTTGTATCCCCAAAGCGTGGCCGATGCCTGCGTCCAGATGTGCCGGGAAGCGGCGAAACAATACCTAGACCAGCTTGAATGAGTCAAACACGTCCCGCCACACGATCTGGGACTTTTCCGTGGTGTCCGCGTCCCGGAGAACGGACAGACAGTAATGGTAGTTCCCGTCGTCCAGAATCACCGCCCTGCCCAGCTGGTCGCCGTTCTCCCCCGCCGATGCCCAGACGAAGTCATACCGCTTTGCCCCGTCCTGCGCCGTTTCCATCACCGTCAGATTGTCCGGGGTGTAGCCGGATATCCGCTGAATGGTGGCGCTCAGGTCCCCTCCGCTGACGGTCTCGACGATGATCTCATAGTCCTCGCTGAGATAGACCTGCTCCGAGTCGCTTTCCAGCACCGGCGCCACGGCGTTGTCCGGCAGGCGGACGGAAATTTCCCCCGGCTGCGCCATCACCGGCTGAACGATGTCGTCTGAAATTGTTTCCAGCGTTTCCTCCGAAGTACAGCCGCACAGAAGCGACGCCAGCGCCAGTAAAATCCAAAGCTTTTTCACAAAAATCCCTCCCGAAAGGAAATCAGTATGAAAGATCTTCTCCTTCTTTACCTCGTTACAATCAATGCGGCCGGTTTTGTGCTTATGCTTGCGGACAAGCACAAGGCAAAGAAAAAACTCTGGCGCATTCCGGAAGCGACCCTGATGACCGTTGCGGCGCTGGGCGGAAGCGTGGGCAGTTTGCTGGGTATGTACACAGTGCACCACAAGACGAAGCATCCCAAATTCACCATCGGAATCCCGCTGCTGCTGGCGCTTCAGGTCATCGCCGCCATCGTGGTGATGGCAAAATTTCCGGGAATAATTGCGTAATAAAGCAGGCGGATTCTGTGTGAACGGAATCCGCCCGTTTTCTAGCGACCCTGATGACCGTTGCGGCGCTGGGCGGAAGCGTGGGCAGTTTGCTGGGTATGTACACAGTGCGCCACAAGACGAAGCATCCCAAATTCACCATCGGAATCCCGCTGCTGCTGGCCGGTCGGATCGACGCGACGCTGAACGCGGAAGTGGTTTTGTGATTTCTTTCCTTATAAATCACAAAACAGGCAGCGCCTTCAGGCGATGCCTTCCTGATTAAAATTAAGATTTTAATCAGGAAATAGTATCAGAAAGCCCATCCCGAAGCCAACATCAAAATTGCGGCCTATTCCGACGATGTGGAGCAGGTCGCCATCCCCGTCCGCAAGAGCGCCGACACGGCAACGCTGCTGGCCGCTATCAATCAGGCACTGGCAGAGCTGGACGCTGACGGAACGTTGAGCGCGCTGTCGGTCAAGTATTTCGGGACGGATATTTCCAAGATGTCCTGACCTTTGCAAAAAATCACCGGGAGCAGCCCATTTCGGACTGCTCCCGGCTCTTTTCTCCCAACGGTCAGTAGCCAAACATCCGGCTGACGACGTTGCCGTCGATGGCGTTCAGGGTCAGCATGGGCTGGGTCACATAGTTCGCGCCCTTTTTCATGGACTCCGAGGCGTTGTCTCCGGGCTCATACCAGTCCCACGTTCCCCAGAAATCCCACACGGGAACGATCGTCCCCTGCAAGGAGCCTTTATCCCGGATGCGCATCAGCGACAGGGAGACCTTCGTAATCTCCACGTCCATGTATGTCTCGTCGCCGTTGATCTTGTCGATCTCCACGAGACTGCGGGCTTCCGACGGTCCGATGACCACCACGGGCAGCATGGTGTTTGCGATGGACGCAATGTCCTCAAAGGGCATAAGGGCGGTCTGCGTTTCCTTGACAACCGGTTCGGTGCTGGGAGCGTCCCACTCGAAGGAAAGAATGCCATCCCTTCCCACCGTGATCCAGACGCTTTCCATGTACCATGAAACGGTATCCGCATTGGTTTCCTCTGAGCTGCGGTAAGTCCAGTACTGATGATCCTCTCCGATGGCTGGATCGCTGAACACACGATCCTCCCGGATGCCGGGAATGGGCACGCCGTTTACGCTGGTGGTATAGTAAAGCTCCCATGTGCCCTTCCGCTCGCCCTCTCTGGGCGTCTGCGCGTCGGCCAGAACCATATCGCCCAGCCCAAGCTCCTGCATCACCCCGTCCGCCTTGGCGATGGCGTCCTCTTTGGAAATGCTGCCCCAGTCGGTGCTGCGGTAATACTTGAAGTCGCTGTTGACAATCGTCGCGTTCGTCAGGTATCCGCCGAGGCGGTTCATGATGATGACTTCGTACTTGGCTCCATCCACGGTCGCATCGCCGCTGACCTCATTGGGCGTTCCGGAATCTTCAAAGCCGTGGATGATGGGCTTTTCCTCCGGTGCTTTTGCCATTTCCGCAGTGTAATAGGCGATGATCTCCTGACGGCGCGCTTCCAGCTGCTCCGGCGTCTGTTCCGGGGCGTCCGGGTCTGCGTGCCATTCGGGGGAGTTGGCAAAATCAATGGAATCCTGACACTCCTGCTTCGTCATGACAGTGCTGTAGAGGGGCTGTCCCTTCAAAAGCACCCGCAGTAGGGTGTCCACATCCTCCTGCGTAAAATCCCGGGGCGTCACGGTGGCGGTGGGAAGCGCCGTCCCCAACTCCGCCACCACCTGCGCATCGGCGTGGATGGTAAGTCTTCCCTCCTGACTGACCCAGTCCCCGGTGAATTTCTCCGGGAAGGTGTACTCCGTCTGCTCTTTGGCGCTCTGCTCAAGCAACATCGCCTGATTGACGGTGGTGGGTTCGGCAGGCGTCCGGCCTTTGCCGCAGCCGGGCAGCATGGCAAGCGCCAGCGTGAAGGCGGCAAAACGAACTATTTTTTTCATGGTAACACTTCCTTTCTTTGGATGGTTCCAGAATACCATAGCCAGAATCAAAAGAGTTTACCGGCACGTTACCGTTTGATTACCGATGACGATTCTGGCGGTCGTTCCTTCTCCGAGAGTGCTTTCCAGCGTCAGCGTTCCGCCGTGGACGGCGGCGATCTCCCGCACCAGCGCCAGTCCCAGGCCGAAGCCGCCGTTTGCCTTGCTCCGGGATGGGTCGCCCATGTAGAAGGGGTCGGTCACTCTTTCCAGGTCTTTTTCCGGGATGCCCCGGCCATGGTCGGAAACGGTGAAGCCCATCTCCGACGCCTGAATCCGGATGGTCTGCCCCGGTGCGGATGCCTTGGCGCTGTTTTCCACGAGATTGACAAGGGCAATGCACATCAAATCCTTGTCCACGGGCAGAATGTCCCCGTTGCAGGTGATTTCCAGAGAAGTTCCGTACTTTTCCATGATCGGCCGGGTCAGCTCCCGCACCTGTGTCAGCAGTTCCGGCACGGACACCGGCGCTATCTTCGCGTTCTTTTTCATGGAAAGCAGCGTCAGCAGCTTTCTGACCATGGTTTCCAGCCAGTGGAGCTGGGCGTCCATACTGGTGAGCAGCGCTTCCTGCTTTTCTTCGGGAAGGTAGACATTTCGCAGAGTGTTCACGTTCAGGAGCAGAGACGTCAGGGGTGTTTTCAGCTCGTGGGTGACCGCGCCGACAAAGAGCTTCTGCCGCTCGTTCTGTTCCCGAAGAGTGTCCACGTGGGTCTCCACCGCCAGCGCCATCCGGTTGAAATTCCCCGCCAGAGTGCCCACTTCGTCCTGAGAAACGACAGGGACGCGCTGGCTGTAATTCCCGTCCGCGATGCTGCCGGCGGCTTCCGAAAGCCGGGACAGCGGGCGAAGCGTCCGGGAGATCATCCAGTAAACCGCCCCAAGCCCCAAAAGGCCAATGGACAGCGCCAGCAGCGCAAAGCGCCCGCTGAGCTGCCAGAGCTGGGAATATATGTAGGTGGCGTCCGCCGCCAAATACACGCTGCAATCCATCCCCCAGACATCCGTGACCCTGCCCAGAATCAGAAAATGCCTGCCGCCCGCGTAGGCTCTTGCCGATTGCGTGCTGCCGTAACGGGCATCCAGATAGCGTTCCGGGTCGATCTGGGCGGACGCGCTCAGGCACTCCCCATTGACTGTGAGGGCGCTTCCCGGCACGCTGCAGGAACGGAAGCGGTAGGTCAGCAGCACTTTCCGGGAAAGCGAGTCAAGGCCGTCAGTGGAACTGCGGTAGACGGCTGTCCCGAAATCATCCACCAGATCATTCAGGGTTTCCTCCGTGCTTTGCAGAAGGGCTTCATAGGACTGCTCCCGCACCTGCCAGAGCATGGCCGCCGTCAGGCTCACCGCCACGGCAAACAGCAGCGCCGCGCAGAGAATTGTCAGTTTTGTTTTCAGCTTCATCGTTCCTCCAACCGGTAACCGGCCTTTGAGATGGTGCGGATTTCCTCGGACAGGTTCAGCTTTTTCCTGAGATTGGCAATGCGGACGTCCACGGTGCGGATGTCCCCGAAATAGTCCTGCCCCCAGATCTCGTTCAGGATGCGCTCCCGGGAAACCGTGCGGTTCTTGTTCTTCATCAGCACCGCCAGCACGTCAAATTCCAGCGGCGGCAGGGGGATCTCCTCCCCGTTTCTGCTTAAGCGGCGGTTGCCGTTGTCCAGCGTCAGGTCCCGGAAATGGTAGACTTCCCTGAATTTGCCGCTGCGTCTGAGCACCTTTTCCATGCGCACCATCAGGGCAAGCATATCGAAGGGCTTAGCGATATAATCCTCCGCGCCACCCCGCAGTCCCTGCACCTCGTGCTGGGTATCGTTCATGGCGGTCAGACAGATGACGGGGATTCCGTATTCCTGAAGCTTCGGCAGCAAGGTAAAGCCGTCCACCCCGGGCAGCATCATGTCCAGCAGCGCAAGATCGTAGTCGTGGTCTGCTGCCAGCGCATTCCACGCGGCAAGGCCGTTATCAAAAGCGGTCACGGTGTAGTCCGCGCATTCCAGATTCAGCCGCAGCACCTGGGCGATGGCCGTGTCGTCTTCGATAATCAGGATTTTATTGCTCATGGAATCCCCTCCATCCGGCGTTTTCGTCATTATAGCACAGTACCGTGCCCGTGTGTTTACCAAAATATTACTGTTTTTGCGATACTGCAAAAGCCGCCGTTTTGCAAAACGGCGGCTTTTCAACCTCTCATTATTTACGTTCCGTTTCCACGCAGTTCGATGATCTGGTCACGCAGTACGGCAGCGTACTCGTATTCCATCATCTTCGCCGCTTCCTTCATCTGCTTTTCCAGACGGGCGATCTCCTTTTCCTTCTCCACCTTGGTCATCTTCACGCCGGTTCTGCCCTTGCGTTCGGCAGTGGGAGACGAAATCTCGATCAGATCCCGCACAGACTTGATGATGGTCTTCGGGACGATCCCATGGGCTTTGTTGTAGGCATCCTGAATCTCCCGGCGGCGGGCTGTCTCGTCGATGGCCGCACGCATGGCGGGGGTGACCGAGTCGGCGTACATGATGACCCTGCCCCCCGCGTTCCGGGCGGCGCGGCCGATGGTCTGAATGAGACTGGTCTCGCTGCGCAGGAAGCCCTCCTTGTCCGCGTCCAGAATGGCCACCAGACTGACCTCCGGCAAATCGAGTCCCTCACGCAGCAGGTTGATGCCCACCAGCACGTCGAATTTTCCCATCCGCATGTCCCGGATGATCTCCATCCGCTCCATCGCGCCGATGTCCGAGTGCATGTAGCGCACCTTGATACCCGCCTTTTGCAGGTATACCGTCAAGTCCTCCGCCATCTTCTTGGTCAGGGTCGTCACCAGAACACGCTCGTTTCTGGCGGTGCGGGCGTTGATCTCCCCGATCAGGTCGTCGATCTGCCCCTCAATGGGACGTACCTCCACCTCCGGGTCCAGCAGTCCGGTGGGACGGATGACCTGCTCCACCGTCTGGCCGGAGCGGGTGCGCTCATAGTCGCCGGGAGTGGCGGAGACGTAGATCACCTGGTTGATCTTCTGGTCGAATTCCGGAAAGTTCAGGGGGCGGTTGTCGTAAGCCGAGGGCAGACGGAAGCCGTAATTCACCAGCGCATCCTTCCGGCTCCGGTCTCCGACATACATGGCGCGACACTGGGGCAGGGTCACGTGGCTCTCGTCGATAAACATGAGATAGTCCTTGGGGAAATAGTCCAGCAGCGTGGTGGGCGGCGTCCCCGGCGCCCGCCCCTGAATCACACGGGAATAGTTCTCGATGCCGTTGCAGAAGCCGATCTCCGTCAGCATTTCCAGGTCATAGGCCGTCCGCTGGGCGATGCGTTGGGCTTCGATGAGCTTGTCGTGGGCGCGGAAGAAGGCCACCTGATCGTCGCACTCCCGCTGAATTTCCACCATTGCCCGCTGCAATTTTTCCTTGGAAGCAACGTAATGGCTGGCGGGATAGATGGCCACGTGGTCAACATACCGCTCCGCAATGCCGGAAACGGCGTTGATCTCGCTGATCCTGTCCACCTCGTCTCCGAAAAACTCCACCCGGATGGCACGTCCCGACCAGTAGGCGGGATAGATTTCCAGCGTGTCCCCCCGAAGGCGGAACTTGTTCCGGGAGAAGTCCAGATCGTTCCGCTCATAGCGGATCTCCGTCAGCTTTTTCAGTACGCTGTCCAGCGGGTACTCCTGCCCCACCCGCAGGGAAATGACCATGCTCTTATAATCGATGGGGTCGCCCAGACCGTACAGGCAGCTGACCGAGGAGACCACGATCACGTCCCGCCGCTCAAACAGCGCGGAAGTCGCCGAGTGACGGAGACGGTCGATCTCCTCGTTTACGGAAGCGTCCTTTTCAATGTAGGTGTCCGTGTGGGCGATGTACGCCTCGGGCTGATAGTAATCATAGTAGGAAATGAAGTATTCCACCGCGTTTTCCGGGAAAAACTCCCGGAATTCCGAACAGAGCTGAGCGGCCAGCGTCTTATTGTGCGCCAGCACCAGCGTCGGGCGGTTCAGCTTTTCAATGACCGAGGCCATGGTGAAGGTCTTGCCGGAGCCGGTGACGCCCAGCAGCGTCTGCTCCCGCAGTCCCCAGTTCACGCCGTTTACCAGCGCGCTGATGGCCTCCGGCTGGTCGCCGGAGGGCTTATAGTCCGATACCAGCTTGAATTTGTCCATAATAACTCCCTTCATCCAGCCGGTAGCCCGACTGCACCATGGAGACATAGTCCCCGTCCGCCACCACGATGTGGTCGGCCAGCTGAATTTCCACCGCGTTTAAGGCCATGGCCACCCGGCAGGTGGTCTGCACGTCCTCGCTGGAGGGCACCGCGATGCCGCTGGGATGGTTGTGCGCCAGAACCACCGTGGTAGCGTTGGCAGCCAAGGCCGTCTCCACGATCTTCCGCACGGATATCCCCGCTGAGTTCACGCTCCCCTGCCCGACCTCCTTGCAGCACAGCACCTTGCATTTGGCGTCCAGACACAGCAGAAACACCGTTTCCATGTTCCGTCCGAAGAAGAACGGCACCAGATATTCCCCGCAGGCCTGCACCGTGGGAAGAATTTTCTCCCGCATGGTTCTGTCCACCTGATAGTACCGCGCCACGTCGTTCATGAGGCTGAGCAGCAATGCCGACTGTTCGCCCACGCCCTTGACCTTCCGCAGTTCCTCCACCGGTGCTTCCAATACCTGATACAGGCTGCCGAAATGGTCGAGCAGCGCATGGGCGATGGGGTTGGTATCCTGCCGGGGAACGCTGAAAAACAGCAGCAGCTCCAGCACCTGAATGTCCGTGAAGCTCTCCAGCCCTTCCTCCAGAAAGCGCTGCTTCAGCCGCTGGCGGTGTCCGTCATGAATCGACATATTTTTCACCTCGTAGTTCTTACCCCTTGCTATTTTGTCCCGTTTCCGCTAGAATGAGAAATGAAAAAAACGTCGAATCTTGCCGGGAAAGTTTTCACCCATTCTGCGCATGATAGGACTGCTAGGAGGATCGTCATGGAAGAAAAGAAAGATACGCTGGGAATGCTGGATCTGGTGATCCGCCCCGGCTTCTGCGTAAAAGAAAATCAGATCATCAAGGTCAATCAGGCCGCCGAAAGCCTTTTCATCACCCCCGGCACGGATGTCCGCCCGCTGCTTCTGACAGGCTCGGAGGAGTACGCCGCGTTCACCGGCGGGTGTCTGTATCTGACGCTGAGCCTGTCCTCCCACAGCTGCGGCGCGTCGGTCACACGGGTGGACGACATTGATGTATTCCTGCTGGAACAGGAATCGGACAACGGCGAGCTTCGCTCCATGGCGCTGGCCGCCCGGGAGCTGCGGGAGCCGCTGACCAACGTGATGATCACCGCCGACAGCCTGTTCCCCCTCTGCGCTGCGGAGAGCAGTCCCCGGACGGCAGAGCAGGTCGCCCGTCTGAACCGGGGACTGTTCCAGATTCTCCGGATCATCGGAAATATGTCCGACGCCGAGCGCTGCGCCGCCGTCTCCCATCAGGAAACGGTGGACATTCCGGCGCTGTTCGCCGAATTCTTTGAAAAGGCGGAGACCCTTGTCTCTCACACCGGCATCACCCTGACCTACGAGGGGCCTGACCAGCCAATCTACGGTCTTGCCGACCGGGAACAGCTGGAACGGGCGGTTCTGAACATCCTGTCCAACGCCATCAAATTCACCCCGAAGGGCGGGACTGTCACGGCCAAGCTGACCCGCAGCGGCCGGATGCTCCGCCTGAGCGTGACGGACAGCGGCTCCGGCATTGCCCAGAGCGTCCGCAGCAGCGTCTTCTCCCGGTATCTCCGCCAGCCCGCTTTGGAGGACAGCCGGTATGGCATCGGCCTTGGCATGGTGCTCATCCGCACCGCCGCCGCCCACCATGGGGGCGCCGTCCTCATCGACCAGCCCGACGGCGCGGGTACCAGAATCACCATGACCATGTCCATCCGCCAGAGCAAGCAGGCAACGCTTCGCTCCAACGTCCTGCGGGTGGACTACGCCGGAGAGCGGGATCACGGGCTGATCGAGCTTTCCGAGTGCCTTCCCACAGAGCTGTATGAATGATTTTCCCGTCCGGTCTGCTAAGCAGACCGGACAATATTTTTACAAATAAGACTTGAGATACTGTCCCGTATAGCTTTCGGGAATCTGCGCCACTTCCTCCGGCGTGCCGGACGCGACCAGCGTTCCGCCGCCGTCGCCGCCCTCGGGGCCGAGGTCGATCAGATAGTCCGCCGTCTTGATGACGTCCAGATTGTGCTCAATGACCAGAACGGTGTTCCCCGCCTCCACCAGCCGCTGCAAAACCTCAATGAGCTTATGCACGTCGGCGGCGTGAAGACCGGTGGTCGGCTCGTCCAGAATATAGATGGTCTTTCCCGTGGAGACCCGCGCCAACTCCGTCGCCAGCTTCACCCGCTGGGCTTCGCCGCCGGAGAGGGTGGTGCTGGACTGCCCCAGCTTCACATAGCCAAGGCCGACCTCCACCAGAGTCTGGGCTTTTCTGCGGATCTTCGGCAGATTCTCGAAGAAATCCACCGCTTCCTCCGCGGTCATGTCCAGCACCTGAGCGATGTTTTTCCCCTTGTAGTGGACTTCCAGCGTCTCCCGGTTGTACCGCGCGCCGTGACAGACCTCACATGGAACGTAAACGTCCGCCAGAAAGTGCATTTCGATCTTCACAAGGCCGTCGCCGCAGCAGGCTTCGCACCGGCCGCCCTTGACGTTGAAACTGAACCGTCCCGGCCCATAGCCCCGGATCTTCGCCTCGTTGGTGGACGCGAACAGGTCCCGGATATCGTTGAACAGCCCCGTGTAGGTGGCGGGGTTGCTTCGGGGCGTCCTGCCGATGGGGCTTTGGTCGATGTCGATGACCTTGTCCAGATACTCCATGCCGTCAATGCCGTCACAGAGGCCGGGACGGGTACGGGCATGGTTCAGCGTGGCAAGCAGGGTCTTGTTCAGAATTTCATTGACCAGACTGGACTTTCCCGAACCGGACACGCCGGTGACGCAGACGAAGGTTCCCAGCGGAATTGACACATCCACATTTTTCAGATTGTTCTCCCGTGCGCCGCGAATGCGCAGGGACTTGCCGTTCCCCGCCCGTCGGGTGGTGGGAACGGGGATTTTCTTCACGCCGGAGAGGTACTGTCCCGTTACGGAACGGGGGCATTTGATAATATCGTCCAGCGCTCCCGCCGCCACGATCTCGCCGCCGTGACTGCCCGCGCCGGGACCGACATCTACAATAAAATCGGCGGCGCGCATGGTGTCCTCGTCGTGCTCGACAACGATCAGGGTGTTGCCCAAATCCCGCAGGTGCTTCAGCGTCCCCAGCAGCTTATCGTTGTCCCGCTGGTGCAGACCGATGGACGGCTCGTCCAGAATATACAGCACGCCCATCAGGGACGAACCGATCTGGGTGGCCAGCCGGATACGCTGGCTCTCGCCGCCGGAAAGGGTTCCCGCCGAGCGGGAGAGGGTCAGATAGCTCAGTCCCACATCCGTCAGGAATTGCAGGCGGGACTTGATCTCCTTGACGATCTGCTCGGCCACCATGGCCATACTGCCCTCCAGACGAAGATTTTTCATAAATTCCAGCTCGTCCCGGACGCTCATGCGGCAAAAGTCCATAATGCCGATGCCGCCCACCGTCACCGCCCGGGCGATCTCCGATAAGCGGTCGCCGTGGCACTGGGGGCAGGGCGCGGTGGCCATGCACTCCTCCAGCTCCTTCCGGGCGGCGTCCGATTGCGTTTCCCGGAAGCGGCGGGAAATGTTGTTGAGAATACCCTCAAAGGGCTGCTCCAGCACGCCCATACCGTTGCCCCGGTTGTAGCTCATGCGCAGCTTTTCCCCCTTGGTGCCATAGAGGATCACGTCCATCACGTCCTCGGGCAGGTTCTTCACCGGTTCCGTCAGGGAAAAATGATATTTTTGCGCCAACGCCTCAAAATACATACGGAAGATGGAATCCGTCCGGGCGCTCTGCCAGCCGGACGCCTGAATCGCGCCGTCGAAAATGGACTTGTTCTTGTCCGGAATCACCAGATCGGCGTCGGCGATGAGCTGGAAGCCCAAACCGGTGCAGCTGGGGCAGGCACCCGCCGGGTTGTTGAAGGAGAACATTCGCGGCTCCAGTTCCGTCAGGCTGATGCCGCAGTCCTCGCAGGCGTAGTTCTGGGAAAAGCTCAGCTCCTCCCCGGTGGCGGGCAGCTCGATGGTCACAAGGCCGCCGGAGTGGCTGCAGGCCGTCTCGATGGAGTCCGTCAGGCGGCGGCGCAGGCCGTCCTTCAGCACCAGCCGGTCAACCACCAGCTCGATGGTGTGCTTCTTGTTCTTCTCGCAGGGGATGTCCTCGGTTAAATCATAGAGAATGCCGTCCACCCGCACACGGGCGAAGCCGGACTTCCGGGCGTCCTCGAACACCTTCCTGTGCTCGCCCTTTTTCCCCCGGATGACCGGGGACAGGACGATAAAGCGCGTCCCCTCTCCCAGCGCTTCCACCCGGTCCACGATCTGGTCAATGGTCTGGCGGCGGATCTCCCTGCCGCACTTCGGGCAGTGGGGAACGCCCACCCGCGCCCACAGGAGGCGGAGATAATCGTAGATTTCCGTCACCGTTCCCACGGTGGAGCGGGGGTTTTTCGAGGTGGTCTTCTGGTCAATGGAAATGGCCGGGGACAGGCCGTCGATGGAGTCCACGTCCGGCTTGTCCATCTGCCCAAGGAACTGGCGGGCGTAAGAGCTTAAGCTCTCCACATACCGTCTCTGTCCCTCGGCGTAAATGGTATCGAAGGCCAGACTGGACTTGCCGGAACCGGAAAGTCCGGTGAAAACCACCAGCTTGTCTCTGGGGATGGTCAGGTTCACGTTTTTCAGATTGTTCTCCCGCGCGCCCTGAATGATGATCTTGTCGTTCATACTATATGATGCTCCCAAATGCGTAAAAATCTGTACTCGTTAGTATATCACAAAACCCCAAATCTCTCAAGATATTTTTCAAACAAAATTTCGTTTTCCACACCATCTCAATATTCTGTTTTCTTCGCCAGAAACGCCCGGATTTTTGTTTGTTTTTTCGGCGTTATTTCACATTTATTCATATTGCTTTTTCCGGTGTCGGGATGATATAATGGATGCGTAGATTTGCGTCCGGGCTGTTGCCGGGGGGCAGAAAAAAAGAAAAAGTGAGGTATTCATCCGATGATTGCTTACGGTGAAAACATTCAGGTTTTCTGCGGCAATTCCAATCCCCAGTTTGCGCAGACCATCTGCAAAGAGCTGGGCGTACCCATGGGTAAGGCCATTGTGACCCACTTTGCCGACGGAGAGGCTTCCGTCACCCTGGAGGAAACCGTCCGCGGTGCCGACGTGTTCCTCATCCAGTCCACCTGCAAACCCGTCAATGACAATCTCATGGAGCTGCTGGTCATGATCGACGCCTGCCGCCGCGCGTCCGCCGGCCGCATCACCGCCGTCATCCCCTACTTCGGCTACGCCCGTCAGGATCGCAAGGCCAAGTCCCGTGACCCCATTTCCGCCAAACTGGTCGCCAACATGCTCACCGCCGCCGGTGCTGACCGCATTCTGACCATGGACCTCCATGCCGCCCAGATCCAGGGCTTCTTCGACATTCCGCTGGATCACCTGCTGGGCAACGTTACCTTCGTTGAATACTTCATGAACAAGTTCCCCGAAAGTGGATACAACCACGAGGACTTTGTGGTCGTCTCCCCCGACGTCGGCTCCGTTGGCCGCGCCCGGAATTTCGCCGCCAAGGTGCATATGGGTCTTGCCATTGTGGACAAGCGCCGCCCCAAGGCCAACGTTTCCGAGGTCATGAACATCATCGGCGACGTCCGGGGCAAAACCTGCATCCTGTACGACGATCTGGTGGACACCGCCGGTTCCCTGTGCAACGCCGCCAAGGCTCTGGTAGAGATCGGCGGTGCGAAGGAGATTTACGCCTGCGCCACCCACGGCGTCCTCTCCGGCCTTGCCTATGACCGTATTGAGGCCAGCCCCATCAAGGAAATGGTGCTGCTGAACACCATCCCTGAGGTCGCCAACACCCCCAGCCACAAGATCAAATTTCTGGACGTCGCCCCCGTGTTTGCCCGTGCCATCGGCCATATCCACGGCGCCACCTCCATCGCCGACCTGTTCTGAGCCGTGTTTTCCAAACAAAGCAGCGACAGCTGGCTGATCGTCGGGCTGGGCAATCCCGGACGGGAATACGAGAAGACCCGGCACAATACCGGCTTCCGGGCAATGGACATTCTGGCTGAAAAGCTGAACGCCAAAGTGGACAGGCTGAAATTTCAGGGTCTGTACACCCAGGTGAATTACAGCGGGAAAAAGCTGTTTCTGCTCAAGCCCCAGACCTATATGAACCTGTCCGGGCGTTCCGTATTGCAGCTTTCCGCCTACTTCGGCATTCCGCCCCAGCGGATCATCGTGATGTTTGACGACATCTCTCTGGAGCCGGGACGGCTGCGGGTCCGCGCCGAGGGTTCCGCCGGCGGGCACAACGGCATCAAGTCCATCATTCAGGAGCTGGGCAGTCAGGATTTCCCCCGGGTCAAGATCGGGGTTGGCACAAAGCCGAACCCGGAATACGACCTTGCCGCATGGGTGCTGTCCACCTTCTCGGCAAGTGAGGAAAAGGCGCTGGCCGTATCCCTGAAAAACGCCGCCGACGCCGCCCTGAGCATCATCGATAATGGCGTACCGGAGACCGCCAACCGGTTCAACGGCAGCCACCCATAAAAATATTGTCATAAAATCACGGAAAGGGGGATATATCCCCCTTTCCGCGTTGCCGCGTGTGCACTTTTCTTCTTGAGGTAAAACTTATGGAACAGCTTCTGTCTCTATTGAAAACCATTCCCGAATACGCCGCCATGGTGTCCTCTCTGCAGGACGGCGAGAGTGTTGCCGTCACCGGCATCGGCCAGATCAACCGCAGTCACATGATCGCGGGGCTTTGCCGCAGCATAAACCGCCCCATGGTGGTGCTGTGTCAGGACGATCTTGCGGCGCGGCGGCTTCAGGAGGAATTGAAGGGCTTCCTTTCGGACACCGCCCCCATTCTCCCCGGCCGGGATCTGACCCTTTACGACGCCGCCGTGGTGTCCAGAAGCTGGGAGCAGAAGCGCCTGCGGCAGCTGTATGATCTGGCTACCGGGAAGACCGGCCTGCAAATCATGACGTGGGAATCTCTCAGTCTGCGCACCATGCCGAAGGCCGCGCTTCTTTCCGCCGCCTTTTCTTTGGAGGTTGGCCGGGAATACGCCGTGGAAGACCTGATCTCCCGTCTCACCGCCGCCGGATACAACCGCTGCGGCATGGTGGAGGGGCCGGGTCAGTTCGCCGTCCGTGGCGGCATTCTGGACATCTTCTCCCCCGCCGAAGACCGGCCTGTGCGGGCAGAATTCTTCGGCGACGAGCTGGACACCATGGGCTTCTTTGACCCGGCGACCCAGCGCCGCAGTGAGAACATCACCTCCGTCACCGTCCTGCCCGTGGCGGAGACTCAGCCGGGGCTTCATCCCGGCGGCGTGGAGGGGCTGTGCAAAGATATTACCTCCCTGATCTCCCGCCAGAAGCGGCGGAAAAACATCAACGAGCCGCTGATCGCCACGCTGGAAAAAGACCTGAACAAGTATGAAAGCGGCCTGCATAACCCCGCGTCCGACCGGTATATGGCGCTGATCTATCCGGAAATGGCCACCGCCGCCGATTACATTCCGGACGGTGCCGTGGTCGCCGTCTGCGACCACGGGAATCTTCAGCGCGCCGCCCGCAGCCGCTGCGACGAGATGGGGATGCAGCTGGACAGTATGCTGGGGGCCGGTCTCGTGGCGGGAGAGCTGTGCGACTATGTGTGCCAGTGGGAGGACTTCTGCAAAACTCTCCGGAAGAAAACCGTCGTTTATTTTGATGCCTTCGGCGGCACCTCCTACCCGGAGGACTGCCCCCCAAAGCAGCTGTACCCCCTCACCGCCAAACAGCTTCCCGGCTACGGCGGCAATCTGGACACCGCCGTCTCCGATTTAAGCCACTACCAGAAAATGGAGTTCGGCAGTCTGGTGCTTTGCGGCACTCGCCGCCGGGCGGAGCTGTTACAGCAGCTGCTTCACGAGAAGGGGCTGTCCGCATTTCAGTGCATCCCCCTGACCACCCTGCCGAAGCCCGGCCAGATCCTGCTGACAGAGGGGACACTGCCCTTCGGCATGGAGTATCCCCTGTCCAAAATCGCCGTTCTGACGGAGGGGCAGCTGATTGCCCGGAGCGAGCCGAAGCGGAAACCCGCGAAAAAAACCGGCTCCACTAACCGCCAGAAGCTGAATTCCTTCACCGACCTGACACCCGGCGATCTGGTGGTTCACGAGAATTACGGCATTGGCCGGTTCGTGGCCATGGAGCAGATCAAGGTGGACGGCGCGGTCAAGGACTATATTAAAATCGCCTATCAGGGCAGCGACACCCTGTTTGTCCCCGCCACCCAGCTGGATCTGGTGAGCAAATACATCGGCGGCGGTGGGGAAGACAGCAATGTCAAGCTGAACAAGATCGGCTCCGACGCATGGCAGAAGACAAAAGCCAAAGCCCGCAAAGCCGCGAAGGACATGGCGGGCGAACTGATCCAGCTCTACGCCGCCCGGAAGCGCCAGTCCGGCTACGCCTTCTCCGCCGACGCCCCATGGCAGAAGGAATTTGAGGACAATTTCCCCTACCCGGAGACCGACGACCAGCTGCGCTGCATCGCGGACATCAAGCACGACATGGAATCCCCCATCCCCATGGACCGTCTTCTCTGTGGCGACGTGGGCTTCGGTAAGACCGAGGTTGCCCTCCGCGCCGTGATGAAGGCCGTCATGGACGGCAAGCAGGTGGCGATTCTGGTTCCCACCACGGTGCTTGCCCAGCAGCATTATCAGACCGCCGTGGCGCGTTTCCGGGGCTTCCCCGTCACCATCGACGTGCTCAGCCGCTTTCGCACCCCGAAAATGCAGCAGCAGACCTTACAGAAGCTCCGCGCCGGTTCCGTTGACTTAATCATCGGGACCCATAAGCTGCTGCAAAAAACCGTCCAGTTCAAGGATTTGGGTCTGCTCATTGTGGACGAGGAGCAGCGCTTCGGCGTCAGCCATAAGGAGCGGCTGAAGGAGCTTTCCAAGGGCGTGGACGTGCTGACCCTCTCCGCTACGCCCATTCCCCGGACGCTGAACATGGCGCTGTCCGGCATCCGGGACATGTCCACCATCGAGCAGCCCCCCGCCGACCGCTATCCCGTGCAGACCTTCGTGATGGAATACAGCGAACCCATTGTGGACGACGCCATCCGCCGTGAAATCGAACGGGGCGGGCAGGTCTATTACCTCCACAACCGCACGGAAACCATCGACCAGTGCGCCGCCGCGATCAAACGCCGGATTCCGGGCATCAGCGTGGGCGTCGCCCACGGCCAGATGGGCGAGGACGCGCTGGGAGACGTGATGCAGTCCATGGCCGAGGGCGAGATTCAGGTGCTGGTATGCACCACCATCATCGAAACCGGTCTGGACATTCCCAACGCCAACACCCTCATCATCGAAAACGCCGACCGGTTCGGCCTGAGCCAGCTGCACCAGCTTCGCGGCCGGGTGGGACGCTCCACCCGCCACGCCTACGCCTATTTCACCTACCGTCCGGAGAAGAATCTCACCGAGGTCGCCGAGAAGCGGCTATCTGCCATCCGGGACTTTGCCGAATTCGGCTCCGGCTTCAAAATTGCCATGCGCGATCTGGAGATTCGGGGCGCGGGCAATCTCTTAGGCGCCGAGCAGTCCGGCCATATGTCCAGCGTGGGCTACGATATGTACCTCAAGCTGCTGGACGAGGCAGTTCTGGAGGAAAAGGGCGAAGCCCCCAAGGCACCGGAATGCACCGCCGACCTGAACGTCACCGCCAATGTGGACAAAGACTACGTCTCCCGGGGCGAGGAACGGATGGACCTGTACCGCCGCATGGCCGCCATCCGCTCTCAGGAGGACGCCGACGATCTGCTGGACGAGATCGTCGATCGCTACGGCGAGCCGCCCAAGGGCGTGCTGAATCTCATCGATATCGCCCTTCTCCGGGCAAAGGCACGGCAAGTCGGCATCAAGGACATCCGCCAGAAGTCCGGAGACGTGCTGTTCACCCTGAGCAATCTGAATTTCGAAGCCGTGGGCGCGCTGTGTTCCGACCCGGATTACAAGCAGCGGGTCACCTTCCTCGCCAGCGCCAAGGAACCCACTCTCCGCTTCAAGCTCGCCAACGGCGTGGACAGCCTGAAACAGAGCAAGCTGTTTGTGGAGCACTATACCAGCTTTTTCCAGAGCTGACGTTTTGGGAACCTCTGAATAAATCGTCTGCGGCTGTGAGCGGATCTTTTTCGCCCACTCTTCGGTATCGAAAACGGGAAATACATACAGTATTCCGCCGTTTCCGATACCTCGATTGGACGAAAAATCTCGCGCTCACAGCTCTTGCCGATTTGTTCAGAGGTTCCCTTGACATTCCGTGTTATAATAGCGTTGAATCCAACCTTCCCTCAGGAAAGGAGCAGCCTATGTCTAAAGGCAAATTTTCCAACCCCCGGCCATACCGGGAAGAAGAACGTGAAATCGAAAAGAGCTTCCGCCAGCTGACCGGTCAGGAGAAGCCCGCGAAGCCGGATGACCCCATCTTCTCCCAAGCCTCCGTCCCTGATCTGGACACCACCGACCCGGAGGCCGCCGACCTTATCACCGAGGCCGACAGCCTGTTTCCCGAAGAGAACAGTCTGTTTTCCGGAGAAGACAGCCCGGTTCCCGACGAGGAACTGGACTTTTCACTGGACGAGAAGGAGAACCCCCCGAAGCGCGGCACTCCGTCCTTCCTTGATAAGGCTCTTTCCTTTGTGGACAACAACCAGAAGCCCGTGATGGTGGCTCTGTGCGCCGCCGCGCTGGTTCTGATCATTTCCCTGATTGCCATTTTCGTCGTCAACGTCTCCGGCGACCCCTACGGCAAAAAAATTCTGAACAATGTCACCGTCGCCGGTGTGAACGTGGGCGGGATGAGCAAGTCCGATGCCATCACCGCCGTTCGCGCTGTTACCGACCAGACCTACACGAAGCAGGCCATGGTGGTGACTCTGGGCGATACCACCTTACAGCTGTCCCCCAGCGATACCGGCGCGAAGCTGGACGTAAAGGCCGCCGTCAACGCCGCCTATGCCTACGGCAGAACCGGCACCAAGTCTGAGCGTCAGGAGGCCTACCAGGCGTCCCTCAGGAGCAACCACATCATCGGGCTGCTGCCCTACCTGCATCTGAAGCAGGATTATATCAAGGGCGTTCTGGAGGACTACGCCGGAACCGCCGGCAGTCTGCTGACCCAGACCACCTACGCCCTGGAAGGCGACGTCCCCGATCTTGCGACGGACAAATTTGACGAAGAACACGCCCCTCAGCTGACACTGGTCATCACAATGGGAACTCCCGGCGTAAATTTCAACGTAGATGATGTGTTCAACCAGATTCTGGACGCCTACAGCATGAACATTTTCACCGTAAAGGCGGAGGGCGCGCAGGCCGAGGGCGAACCGGATGCCGTTGATTTGCAGAAAATTTACGACGATGTCTGCGTAGAGCCCGTGGACGCCACCGTCAATATGCAGACCTTCAAGGCCATCCCCGGCTCCTACGGCTACGTGTTCGACATGGTGCAGGCGCAGAAGCAGGTCAGTGCGGCGCAGTACGGCGAGGTCGTCCGCGTTCCCATGGAATATGTCGCCCCGGAAATTCTGGACGACGACGTGTTCTTCCGGGATGTTCTGGGCAGCACCAGCACGCCCCACAGTAACAACGCCAACCGCACCGCCAATCTGGAGCTGGCATGTAAGGCGCTGAACGGCGTCGTGCTGAACCCCGGCGAGACCTTCTCCTTCAACGACACTTTGGGCGAACGCACCACCGCAAAGGGCTACAAGTCCGCCCCGGCATATTCCGGCGACGATCTGGTGAATCAGGTTGGCGGCGGCATCTGTCAGGTCTCCTCCACGCTGTATTGCAGCACCCTGCTGGCCGATCTGGAAATTGTCTCCCGCACCAACCACGGTTTCCCCGTGAACTATATCAATTACGGCATGGACGCCACTGTCAGCTGGCGCTCTCCCGACTTCAAGTTCCGCAACAACACCAATTACCCCATTAAAATAGAGGCAAGCGTCAGCGGCGGCTATGTCAATGTGCAGATCCTCGGCACCGACGAGAAGGACTATTACATTGAAATGAGCTATGTCGTCTCCGAGACCTACAAGCCCGAGACGGAGTACAAGGACTTCAAGCCCGACAACCCTGAGGGCTACAAGAACGGAGACGTGATTGAGGAAGGCACCACCGGCTATCTGGTCAAGACGTACAAGAGCAAGTACGACAAGGCCACCGGCGTGCTGATCTCCAAGGATTTTGTCGCCAATTCCCGGTACAAGACAGTGAACAAGGTGGTCGCGCGGGTCGAAGAGCCGACAGAACCTACGACCGTACCCACAACGCCGTCCACCGCCCCCTCTACCGAACCTGCCACCACACCCACGGCACCGTCTACCACACCGCCTACCACGCCATCCACTTCCGAGCCTTCCACTACCGAAGCCTCGGAGAACGGCGGTGAATGAGTAAGACAGTTGAATACACAAACGGCGTGACCTTCCCCGGTCACGCCGTTTATTTCTATTCGATAAAGCGGGATTTACCGTAATCAACCGCCGGACACGGTTTTTTGCTTTCCATATTTTTCTTCCATTTCTGCTGTATGGGCGTGAAGCAGATCCAGCGCCTGCGCCTGAACGCAGGGCAGCGACCTCTGATCCGTGTCCGCGAACTCGCGTTTGATTCTTGCGGATGCCATTGCGTGGCTGTCGCCGGTTCTGCTTTCATCCGCTTCCGACAGGAACTTTTGCAGCAACCCCAGATTGCCAGAATAGTGAAGCTCCACCAGTTTTGCCCGGTATTCCAGCTCTTCGGGGGTGATTCCCGGGAATTGCTTCATATCTACGGTGTGCTGGGCTTCGTGCTTCAGGAGCGAAACCAGAAACCGCTCGCTTTCAAAGTCATACGCCTGCTCGATGCAGTTGATCGTGCCGTCGGGGGAAGCCCAGCCGCCCGTACCGAACCGGCCGAAGGTCAGATAATCCATCCAGCTGCGGAACACGAAGCCCTTGAGAATGTTGACGGTATATTCCGCCGTCCCGCCCGGCAGCCCGACCTGATAGACGGTGGGAACCGTTTCCCGCCAGACGTAGGGGCCGTAATAGCCCTGTGTTTTCCCGAAAAGCGCATGATAGCCCTCCGCCTCAAACACTGCGTGAAGCCGCTCTGTCAGAAGCGCTTCCTCCGCGTCGGGCATATTCAGAAGCGCTTTCAGCCCCGCCAGCAGCTTCTCTGCGGCCTCCGCCTCCGGCAAGCCGCAGTAAAAGGTATCCCGGTAATAGATCTGGTACAAACGGAGTATCTCGTTGAGCTTGTCCGGTACGTCAAACCTGCGGTATTTGCTATTTTCAAATATCGCCACATATGCAGGAAGAATGTCCTTGAATTCCTCATGTTCCCGCATGTACGCGATAGCGCCTTTGATATCACCATTCATGAAAAACTGACTGATCTCCATATCCGCTCTCCTCTGCAACGTTTGCCCCCATTCTACCATATAACGGCAGGATGCGCAAGCGCCGCCCGGTTTCTGGTCTTGCATTTGCCGGGAAATGTAGTATAATGAGGAAAATACGTTTCCGTTTCTGCATTGACTTTTTTCAGGAGGAAATTCCATGTCAAACGGCCATTTTTCCGCGGATTCCCCGCAAAAAAGCGTATCCTCCCGCCGGATCGTCACGGTGGCTGTGGTTTGCGTGCTGGTTCTGGCTCTGGCGGCGGTCGGTTTCTTTCTTGTCCGCCCCGCCCTTGACCCCTATCACTGCCGGATGGCCGACGGCGTCTCCATCGCCGGGGAGGACGTTGGCGGCATGACCAAAGGGGAGGCCAGAAAAGCCCTTCAGGCGGCTCTGGACGAGACGCTGTATCGGGAAAACCTGACGGTGGCGCTGCCCATGGAATCCATTACCCTCTCCCCCGTAGACACTGGCGTTCAGGTGGACGTCCGCGCCGCCGTGAACGATGCCTACCGCATGGGTCGTTCCGACGGCTCTCTCCCCGGCGACATGGATTTGCGTCCCTATCTGAGCGTAAACTCCGAATTTATCCGCACCGCGCTGGAGGGCTATGCCAGCGAGTTTGACACAGAATTCAGCGACTCCCACTACGCCCTCACCGGCGACGCCCCCGACCTCGGCACGGAAAACCACGACCCTGACGCCCCCTGTCAGACGCTGGAGCTGACCGTGGGCGTTCCCGAGGCGCACCTGGATGTGGACAGCGCCTATGATCAGATTCTGGGGGTCTACGGTCAGGCGGTGGCCGCCTGCCGGGCGGGGGAATACCGCGTCACCGTGGACATCCCTGCGGAATCCGCCCCCGCGGAGCTGGACTTGGATGCCATTTACGATGAAATCTGCACCGCGCCCGTTGACGATTCCCTCGACATGACGGAATACCGGTTCGTCCCCGGCTCCTACGGCTATTCCTTCGATCTGGACGTGGCGAAAGCGGCGCTGGCGCAGGCCAAGCCCGGTGAAACCGTCTCCGTTCCCATGACGTTCGTGGAGCCGGAAATTCTGGGGGATGCCGTTTATTTCCGGGATGTTCTCGGCTCCTGCGAGACGAAGCACAGCGACAATGAAAACCGCAATACCAATCTGCGCCTGCTCTGCGAAGCCCTCAACGGGGTCGTCGTTCAGCCGGGAGAGACCTTCTCCTACAACGACACGCTGGGCGAGCGCACGGCGGAAAAGGGCTACAAGCCCGCCCCCGCCTACTCCGGCAACCGCCTGACCGACGCCATCGGCGGCGGCGTGTGTCAGGGCTCCAGCACATTGTACAACTGCGTACTGCTTGCCGATCTGGAGGTCGTCACCCGCTCCTGCCACGGCGCCACGGTGGCCTATCTTCCTCTGGGGCTGGACGCCGCCGTGAACTGGGGAACCACCGATTTCCAGTTCCGCAACAATTTCCACTTCCCCGTGAAAATCGAAGCGGAAACCACCGAAGATCTTGTGAAAATGCGGATTCTGGGTACGGATGAAAAGGATTATTACATTGAAATGACTTCCGGCTACGACGACAGCAGAGAAGACGTGATCTACGCCGTCAGCTACAAGAACAAGTACAGCAAGGAAACCGGCGAGCTGATCAGCAAAGACCGGGAAGCTTTCTCCACCTACTACCGGAATGTCGGATAAAGGCAAACTGCCTCCCGCGGCAGTTGGTGTACCGTACGAGTCCCCCTTGCCTCTCCCCTTGGGAGAGGTGGCCGAGCGCAGCGAGGACGGAGAGGGTATACTAGGCTGCAATACCCTCTCAGTCACCTTCGGTGACAGCTCTCCCAGAGGGAGAGCCAAGGGGTCTGTACCCCGTTACATAGCTTGTTGGCACGAAAAATGGAGCGTATCTGTATCGATACGCTCCATTCACTGTTGGCAGCATTTTATTTCGCCCGGATGTCCAGATGATAATCGATCATACCGGCTTCGGTGTTTTCAATGACGATCTGATACGTAAGATCGATGGTTCCGCCGTCGGGTACAATGTCATAAAATACATTGGTGGCCTTCACCGTGATCATCAGCGTTCCAAATTCCATCTGATACAGCGATTCGTGAGAAACCCCCTCCTGAAAGAGCATTCTGGAATTCAGTGCGCCCTCCCGGTTCAGCGTGACCTTCCCCGGCTCCACCCGGAAGGTGGTGACCACACCGGCAAGGCCAGTCAGTTCGCTTTCCTCGTAGGTGATGTCCCAGCCGCCGTCCCGGAATTCCATCGTCCCCCCGGTGACCAGCTCAATGGTCTCCGGCTCCTGCTCGCCGTAGCGCTGGCGTCCCTGAATGGAAAGAACCACGTCCCGCTTCATCGGAACGCCTCCACGGCCAACCGCAGCAGCTCATCAATGAGCTGGGAATAGGGAATCCCGCTGGCCTCAAACAGCTTGGGATACATGGAAATGGAGGTGAATCCCGGCAGGGTATTGATCTCGTTGAACACCACCCGGTTCTCGTCGTGCGTCACGAAGAAGTCCACCCGGCTTAAGCCCTGACAGCCAACGGCGTTGTAGACCTTCACTGCCGTCTCCCGCACCACTTCCTCCACCTCGGCAGGGATGCGGGCGGGGATATACGCCTTGGAGGTCTCGGTGAGGTACTTGGCGTCGTAGTCATAGAATTCCGCGCCGGAGTCGATCTCGCCGCAGATGGAAGCCATGGGGTTATCATTGCCCATGACGGCCACCTCGATCTCCTTGCCGTTGACGAACTCCTCCACCAGAATTTTCTTATCGTACTTTCCGGCATAGCGCAGACCGCTGCGCAGAGCGTCCCGGTCGCCGACCTTGGAAACGCCCACAGAGGAGCCCGTGCCCGCGGGCTTGACGAACATGGGATAGCGGAAGCGGTTTTCCAGCAAATCCAGGGTGTTCTCCATATGGTTTTCCAGCTCGCCCGCCCGAACCAGCTGCCAGGCCGCCTGGGGGACGCCCGCCTGATCTGCCACCAGCTTGGTCAGGCTCTTATCCATGGCCACGGCAGACGCGGCAATGTGAGGGCCGACGTAGGGAATGCCCGCCATTTGCAGCAGTCCCTGCATGGCGCCGTCCTCGCCGTTCTCGCCATGGAGCACCGGGAACACCACGTCGATGCGCTCCCGCACCACGCAGTCGCCCTCGAAGCTCAGGAGCCCCTGTCCCCGGACGGGGGAAATGGTCGCCCGGCGGTTTTCAGGACAGCTTCTCCATTCACCGGTGACCAGCTTGGAATAGTCCTTGCCGCCGTAGAGTATCCAGTCCCCCTCCTTCGTGATGCCCACGGGGAACAGATTATACTTGCTTTCGTCAATGTGATTCAGCACAGACTCCGCCGAGCGCAGGGAAACCTCATGTTCCGGGCTCATCCCGCCGAAGAGAATACAAACACTGAGTTTTTTCACGTCATCGCCTCATTCTACCTGAAAATCCGCTGCCTTCCGCCGCAAAAAGCAGAGGCAACTCCACGATACTGCCGTAAATATATTTTTTACAATTTTCATCTGGAAATCCGAAACTTTGGTGCTATAATAGAGAGAATATAAGAGCGGCGCGGCGGCTGATACCCCGCGCTTTCCCGTGAGTGTGCTCCACGCGCTTTTGAAAGGAGGGTATGTATGCAGATCAATCTGACACCGAAAGAATTCCGCCGGCTGCTGGATCTGGTGTACATCGGAAACTGGGTGCTGAACTCCACCCGGGGCGAAGACCGCTTCGCCGACTATGACAATCTGGAGAGCAAACTGTTTGCCCTGTCCCCCGCCCTGTCCGAGCATTGGAACGGAACCGTCGTTCCCTCCCGCGCCTATCAGGAGGGCGGGATTCACGAGGCCATCGCCTGCTACGAGGACAACGTTTTTTACGAAATACTGGCGGAGGAACTTTCCCGCCGGGACATGGACTATCCGGAGATCACCGACGACAATTACGATGAGATCGTCACACGGATGGATCGGTACATGTCGGAATTTGAGCTGTCCGGCGTTGACCATCTGGTTCTGGATGAAGAAAACGCCTAAACCTCTGACGTGCCGGTTTCCCGGCACGTTTTTTTATTGCTCACCGCTGATCAGTGCTTCACCGGCACGGAAAATATCGCCCGCGCCCATGGTGACCACAATGTCCCCCTCCCGGACGTTCTCCCGCAGATAGGCGGTAACGTCTGGCAGGGTCTCGCAGTACACCGCACCGGGGATCTGCTCCGCCAGCTGAGCGGAGGAAATGCCGATGGTGTTCCGTTCCCGGGCGGCGTAGATTTCCGCCAGAACCACCACGTCGGACTTTTTCAGCTCCCGGACGAAGTCGTCAAACAGCGCCTTTGTGCGGGAATAGGTGTGGGGCTGGAAGGCCAGCACCACCCGCTTGTAGCCCATGGAGCGCACGGCTTCCAGGGTCGCCCGCAGCTCGTCGGGATGGTGGGCGTAATCATCGTAAACATCCGCGCCGTTGAACTTGCCCTTGAACTCCATGCGCCGTCCCGCGCCGTGGAAGGACTGGATGCCCTTGGAGACCGTCTCTCCGGGAATGCCCATCATCCACGCGGCAGCCGACGCCGCCAGAGCGTTCATGGCATTGTGCCTGCCCAGAACGCCCATGTCCAGATGGCAGTAGTATTTCCCGTCGCAGATCACGTCAAAGTGCCGCCAGTCGGGGTGCATATTGGCCGCGTGAATGCGGTTTCCTTCCCCAAGGCCGAAGGAAACATAGTCGATGCCCTCCATGGCCTGCACCGTATGGGGGTCGTCGCCGTTGGCGACCACGCCGAAGGTGGCCAGAGACGCAAACTTGTGGAAGGATTTCTGGATGTCCGCCAGATCTTTGAAATAATCCAGATGATCCGCCTCCACGTTCAGCACGATCGCCAGCGTGGGGAAGAAATTCAGGAAGGAATCACAGTATTCGCAGCTTTCCAGCACGATGGTGTCCCCGTGGCCGACCCGGTGTCCCGCGTGCAGCAGGGGCAGGTAGCCGCCGATCATGACCGTGGGGTCCATATCCGCTTCCATGAGGATATGGGTCACCATGGACGTGGTGGTGGTCTTTCCGTGTGTGCCGGAGACGCAGATGGCGTTATGGTAGGACTTCATGATCTCGCCCCATGCCTGCGCCCGCTCAAACACGGGGATGCCTGCGGCACGGGCGGCAGCGATCTCCGGGTTGTCATTGTGGGCGGCGGCGGTGCGGATGATGCAGTCCGCGCCCTCAATATTCTCCGCCCGGTGTCCGATGGCGACGGGAATGCCCTGTTCGATCAGCTCATCCGTGGACACGGATGCGTTCATATCCGAACCAGTGACCTCCATGCCCATGCCCTTCAGCACCAGACCCAGCGGCCGCATGGATACGCCGCCGATCCCCACAAGATGCACATGATGGCCGGGCGTCAGATATTCCGTGATTTTCTTACTATTCAGCATGTATGTCAGTTCCCCCACAGGTGATCCTGCCCCGGCCGGACCCGGGGAATCTCTGATTCCCTTACGCCGGAGCACAGAACGAAATTTTTCCGCAACTTTTAGCATTATACAACATTGCCTTGAATTTTACAACCACAAAAAGCGGCCGAAGGGAAGTTTTTCGTCATAATCTTCCTTATTTTCCGAAAAATCCCCTCATTACACCCGCCGTATCACGCCGCAGGCGATTTTTTTGCCCGCGTTTCCCGCCGGTTGGGTGTGAAAATCGTCCGCGCTTCCGTGAATGACCACCGTCCGCCCAACCACCTCGCAGGGCGTGAATCTGCCCGTCTCCACCGCGAGGAACGCCCGCCCGGCCATGCTGAGCAGCGGCGGCAAGTCTCCCGCGTGACGGGGATGCTCCCGGGCGTCCGGGTTATAATGTCCTCCGGTATCCGAAAAGTCCGTGCCGCCGCAGTCGCTGCCCTCGTGGATGTGAAAGGCGAAAAAGCCGGTGTCGTTTTCCGGAAGCCCACTGACCTCCGCCGTCACCAGCGTGCCGCCGGGTATGGCGTAAAACCGCACCGTCCCCTTGAGCTTCGGCGCACCCATGCCGCCCCGGACGCAGGCGATCGCCTGCGGATTTGCGGATGGAATTCTCATAATTTAAGCACCTCCTGACCATTCTATGCACGGCGCTTCTTTCCTGTCCCCAAATTGTCGAAAATTGGCGAAAGGAAGTGAATTGAAAATTGAGTGCAGCTGTGATATTCTATATCCATCGGAAGGTGGGAGACATATGGACGCAATGAAGCTGTTGATTGCGGATGGAAACGAGGAATTCCGGCGGGCGCTTGCCGCCGAGCTGCAGGGGGCATACCATGTCCGGTGCTGCGGCGACGGGAAAGAGGCACTGTCGCTTCTGCGTTCCTTTGTCCCTGACGTTCTGGTGCTTGATCTGATGCTTCCCGAGCTGGACGGCATCAGTCTGCTGCAATCCGCCGCCAGTGCCGGACTGTGTCCCATGGTGCTGGTGACCTCCCGCTTTTATAACGATTATATTCTGGGCGCCCTTGGCGAGCTGAGCGTGGGCTACATGATGCGAAAGCCCTGCGACATCCCCGCTACCGCGGCCAGAATCGGCGACCTGAGCCGCCATATCCGCGCGCCGCTGGTAACGCCGCCCGACCCTCAGACGCAGGTGACCAATCTGCTGCTTTCCCTGAACATTCCTTCCAAACTCCGGGGCTACGCATACCTCCGGGAAGCCATTCCGAGGATGATGAAGGACCCCGACCAGCCCATTACAAAGGTGCTGTATCCGGCGGTGGGCGCGGTCTTCGGCTGCAAGGGCACCCACGTGGAGCGCTCCATCCGAAGCGCCATCGATACCGCATGGAAGCAGCGGGACGACCGTGTCTGGCAGCGGTATTTCCGCGTCGGCTCCGACGGCGTCATTCCCCGCCCGTCCAACGCCGCCTTCATTTCCCGTCTGGCAGACGCTCTGCGGCTGAATCAGGACGCCGGAAACAATGAGGAATGAATCGGAAAAATGGACATACCCTAATGATACCAACTGACTTGGAGGCGCTGTCATGAAAAAGCAAACCTCTCCCCCTAACCGCCGCGGCAGGCTCGTACTGCTGTGCTTCGTGCTGGGGCTGATCCTGATCGTGATGCTTGTGGGAACGGTCTACTTACAGCACCTGCTGGGGCGCATCCACTATGTGGATTCCGGCACCGCCCCGACCCTTTCCCCGGAGGAGCTGGACGCCTATCTCGCCACCCAGCCGGAGGAGATCAACACCGCCCCCACCATGGACCCCGAGGATGTCACCTTCCCGGACTACGACGCCGACATCGGCAGGGACAGCGACATCATCAACATTCTGCTCATCGGTCAGGACCGCCGGGAGGACGAGACCCGGGCGCGTTCGGATTCCATGATCCTGTGTACCTTCCACAAATCCGAAAAGAAACTGACCATGACTTCCTTCCTCCGGGATACCTATGTCAAGATCCCCGGCTACGGCCAGAACCGGATCAATGTGGCCTACGCCGCCGGCGGAATGCCCCTTCTGAATAAGACTTTGGAAAACAATTTCGGCGTCCACATCGACGGCAACGTGGAGGTGGACTTCTACCAGTTTGCCGACATCGTCGATCTTCTGGGAGGCGTGGAGGTAGACCTGCGCAACGACGAAGCCCAATGGGTCAACCGGGAGACCGGCAGCGGCCTTTCCGAGGGAACAAATCTCCTGAACGGTCAGCAGGCACTGGCCTACGCCCGCATCCGCAAACTGGATGCCGACGGGGATTTCAGCCGGACGAACCGCCAGCGCAAAGTCATCACCGCGCTGCTGGATGCCTACCGGGACACCAGTCTTTCCTCCGCCCTGTCCCTTCTGGAGCAGGTTCTCCCCCTGATCACCACGGACATGACAGACAGGGAGATCCTCGGCTACGCCGTCAGCCTCTTTCCTCTGATGACCGGCGGAGAGGTCGTCAGTCAGCACATCCCCGCCGCCGGAACCTATGCCAGCCGCAATATCGACGGCATGGCAGTGCTGGTGGCCGATCTGGAAGCCAACCGGCAGGTGCTGAAAGACACTCTGGGCGGATGACCCGCACTATGTCCCGTTTCATAAATGGAAATATTTTCCTGTAATTTTTCCCCTGAATGTTTCATGTTCTGGATTTTTGTTTCATGATGCCAAAAAAATTTTGTAAAATTTTTTGTAAACACGCATTATCTGAATTGACAAGTTCCGCAATTCAAGGTATAATGAGCGATGACTGAGAAATAATAAGAAGGTGCGAACATGGAACTCACGAGAAGCGAAATGGAAATCATGGATGTCCTCTGGGAAACCGGAAAGCCCCTGTCCCGTGCGGATTTGTTGGAGCATACCGAGGAAAAGACCTGGAAGGACAGTTCCGTACACATACTGCTCAACAGTCTGCTGCAGAAGGAGGCCATTCGGGAGGCCGGCCTTGTGAAGCGCGGCAAAACCTTTGGCCGCGTATTCGCACCGACCATGACCCGGGAGGAATACTTTGCCAACACCATTTTCAGCCATCGCCACAAACCGGAACCGGTAGGTCTGTTCAAGGCGTTGCTGAAGCGGGAGGAAGTCACTCAGGCAGATTTACAGCAACTTCTGGAGCTTGTGCAGAAAGAAATACGGTAAATGATCGACGGAGCCGTTTATACGGCTCCGCTTTTCTTTTATGCAGGCATTCCGCAGCCCGATTTTCTGTACGGTTCGGGTACACGTTTTGCTTCCGGCCTCCATAGAATATCAGTATCACACACAACTGCCCGTCCTTTGCCGTTCCCTTTTCGTAGAAAATTGCACAAAAATAATTGAATATTGCACCAAATTTGCCAAATCTGATTGACAACGCCCGGCACGGGGTGTATAGTAGGGGCGTTATCACGACTTAGCCTCAAGGAAACTCTGATTAAATCGGTGAGGGCTGGCGGCTGAAGATTTTGACTCAGCCGAAAGTTCTGAAAGCGGAGGAATACTGTATGCACCCGCAAGGGGTATGCCGCATCCGTAAGCCAGCTTATGCTGGCAACGGCTGCGCAATATTTCCCGCTTTCAGAACTGCACGGATGAGGCAAAAGATTCGTTGCCAGCCGAAAGCGATTTATTCAGAGGTTCCTCAGGTCAAATGGAGGAAATATCCATGTTGAAAACCGCTGAATTATACGACATGTCCCACACGCTGGCAGGCGCTTATCTCTCCGGATTTGAGTACCCATGGCAGGCGCTGAAGGGCATCAAAGAGCTGATCTTAGCCCTCGGCCCCACACTGGGCGAGGACTATACGGAAGTGTCCCCCACCGTCTGGGTACATAAGACCGCCGCAGTCGCCCCCACCGCCTTTCTGGGCGCGCCCTGCATCATCGGCGCGGGCACCGAAGTGCGCCACTGCGCCTTCATCCGCGGTTCCGCGCTGGTAGGCGAAGGCTGCGTGGTGGGCAATTCCGTGGAGCTGAAAAACGCAATTCTTTTCGACAACGTGCAGGTTCCCCACTTTAATTACGTGGGCGACAGCATTCTGGGCTACAAGTCCCACATGGGCGCTGGCAGCGTCACCTCCAACGTCAAGTCCGACAAGACGCTGGTCGTGGTGAAAAACGGCGAAGAGCAGGTTCCCACGGGGCTGAAAAAGTTCGGCGCCATGCTGGGCGACTTCGTGGAGGTCGGCTGCAACAGCGTCCTGAATCCCGGCACCGTCATCGGCCCCCACTCCAACGTCTACCCCACCTCCTGCGTCCGGGGCATGGTTCCCGCCAACAGCATCTGGAAAACCGGCGGAATTGTTGTCGCCAAAAAATAATGTTTTCGGGACATTTCCCGGCCATCAGAAAGTGAAAGGAGTCCATTTCCATGGGCAAATATTTTGGAACCGACGGCTTCCGGGGAGAAGCCAACTGCAACCTTACCGCTGACCACGCTTTCAAGGTCGGGCGTTTTCTCGGCTGGTACTACACCCAGCTGAAGCGCCGCTCCGGCTCTGACGGCTCCGCCAGAATCGTCATCGGCAAGGATACCCGCCGGTCGAGCTATATGTTCGAGTACAGCCTTGTTGGCGGTCTGGTAGCCTCCGGCGCAGACGCCTATCTGCTGCACGTCACCACCACCCCCAGCGTGGCCTTCGTTGTCCGCACCGAGGGCTTTGACTGCGGCATCATGATTTCCGCCAGCCACAACCCCTACTACGACAACGGCATCAAGCTCATCAACAATTTCGGTGAGAAGATGGATGAAAGCGTCATCAGTCTGGTGGAAGCATATCTGGATGGCAATCTGGAGGCCTTTGGCCGGAAATGGGAGGAGCTTCCCCTTGCCAAGCGCGACCAGATTGGCCGCACCGTTGACCACGTCGCCGGACGAAACCGCTACATCGGCTATCTCATCAGCCTGGGTATGTACTCCTTCAAGGGCGTAAAGGTTGGCCTGGACTGCGCCAACGGTTCCTCCTGGAACATTGCGAAGTGCGTCTTCGACGCCCTGGGCGCCAAAACCTACGTCATCAACGCCGCCCCCGACGGCTACAACATCAACCAGAACGCGGGTTCCACCCACATCGAGGTTTTGCAGCGCTACGTGGTAGAGAACGGACTGGACGTTGGCTTTGCCTACGACGGCGACGCCGACCGCTGCCTGTGCGTGGACGAAAAGGGCAACGTCGTCACCGGCGACCACATTCTGTACATCTATGGCAAGTACATGAAGGAGCGGGGCAAGCTCCTGGGCAACACCGTCGTCACCACCATCATGTCCAACTTTGGCCTCTACAAAGCCTTTGACGAGCTGGGCATCGGCTACGCCAAAACCAAGGTGGGTGACAAATACGTCTACGAATACATGATGGCCAACGGCTGCCGCCTGGGCGGCGAGCAGAGCGGCCACATCATCTTCTCCAAGTACGCCTCCACCGGCGACGGCATTCTCACCAGCCTGAAAATCATGGAAACGATGATGGCGAAGAAGAAGACCCTGAGCCAGCTCTGCGAAGGCTTCACCTTCTATCCCCAGGTGCTGAAAAACGTCCGGGTGGCCGACAAGGCCGCGGCGCAAGCTGACCCAGACGTGCAGAAGGCCGTCGCGGAGGTCACCGCCAAGCTGGGCGACACCGGGCGCATTCTGGTGCGGGAATCCGGCACCGAGCCGGTCATCCGGGTCATGGTGGAAGCCGAGAGCAAGGACGTCTGCGAGCAGTACGTGGACTCCGTGATTGCGGTCATCCGTGCCAAGGGTCACTGTGTGTAACCAAAAGTTCAGCCCCCAAACCGCATGGTTTGGGGGCATTTCCGTTAAAAGTCCCCGGCTGCGCCGGGGACTTTTTGCTGTCCTTATGGAATTGCCGAGTAGGTGCCGCCCGTTATGGCGTACCCCTCCCCCGGCTTCGGCTGCCACTGATAGCGGTTCTTCCCTTCCTCCGGGAAAAGGCTGGCCATGATCGCGGCAATGACGCCGCCGTGGGTCACGATCACCGTGTTTTCTTTCCGGCTTTCCAGTGCCTTGTACGCTGCCAGAACGCGCCTCGTCATCTGTCCGCCGCTTTCGCCGCCGGGGGGTGGGTTGATCTCCGGGTCACGGGAGAGCCATGTCTGGTAGGCCAGTTCGTCTTTCAGCATCTCATAGCTTTTCATCTCAAACGCGCCGAAGTCGATTTCCCGGAAATCCTCCACGACTTCGTAGGGGACATTGCCAAACAGCAGCGCCAGCGTTTCATTGCACCGCCGCATTCCGCTGGTGATAAAGCGTGCCGCTCCCACGTCAATAGGAGGGCGATTCGCCAGCGCTTCCCTTCCCGCTCTGGATAATGGCAGGTCGGTGCTGCCGCAGTAGAGGTGCTGCTCATTGGCAAGGGTGCGGCCATGGCGAATGAGAAAAATGGTCATTTCAGCCGTTCCTCCAATCCGCAGAACAAGCGGCTGACCCGGGCTGCTTCTCCGGACAGATACCGGCAAAGCAGCCCATTCATCTGCCGCCACGCCCGCATTTCCGCCCCCATGGGCACCACGCCCGCGGAGATATCCTCACAAATAAGAATGCTGTCTTGCCACTGCTCCCGGCGGGATTGGAAGAACGCCACGGCGTCCACCCCCGACTGCACACACCAAAGGGTAAATTCCTCGATACGGTCAATGCACCGTCTGGAAAAGTCGATTTCTCCGCCGGTACAGGTAAAAACATCGCTTTCACTCAGGCCAAAGGCGGACTTCGCAAAATCCAGCTTTCCCTGATAAGCGCCGCCGATGATTAAAACCATAATACCCTCCTACAAAAGCGCGTAGACCGCCACGGCGCACAGTTCGCCGATGGTCAGCGCGTACCCTGCAATGTCGCCGTTCATGCCGTCCAGAGACTTGTACCCCCGGCGCAGCGCCAGAGCATACCCGGCAAGGCACCCAACCGGCGCAAAACCGTACTTTCCGCAAATGAAAAATCCCGCCGCCAGATACGTGGCCAGCATTCCCGTCAGAATCCACAGCTGCGCCTTGGGCTTTTCCTGCCCGGCGTACTGGCTGGAGGACATGGGGCGAAGCCCCGTCACCGCCAGCGCCGAGCAACACCGGCTGACCGCCGGGATAAACAGCAGAATCCGGAAATCCGCCCCTTCGGAGGCGGCAGAAAAGAACGCAAACTGGCTGAGCATCAGCAGGCACAGGCCGATCACGGCGAAGGAGCCGACGTGGGAGTCCTTCAGGATCGCCCGGCGCTTTTCCAGATCCCGCCATGATTTCACCGCGTCGGTGACGTCCATGAATCCGTCCAGATGAATGAATCCGGTCAAAAGGAAGGGGCACGCGCACAGCGCCAGTCCCCCGACCAGTGCTGGGAGCTTCAAAAAGCGGACGGCCCATGCAAGCGCCGCCCAGACAAGCCCAATTTCCAGCCCAACCACGGGCAGAAACAGGAGCATTTTTCCCCTCGCCTTCTCGTCCCAGAGCCGTCCGGGAAAGGGAATTGCACAGAACATGGACTGGCACATGGCAAAGGCACAAAGATAGGTTTTCACAGCGGCAATGCCCCCTTGTAAAGCTTCGGATTCCCCGCCGCCACCTCGGCGACAACGTCGCAGGCCGCCGCCAGACGGCGGTCAATGGCGGCCAAACACTTACGGTAAAGCTCCGTGGTCTCGTCGTAGCGCTGGGCGTCGGAGTAAATAAAATCGCTGACGACCACCGCGTTTTTCACGGTTTTCACAAAGGCGATCAACTCGTCGGCGCACCGGTTCGCCCCGTCCAAATCCAGCTGCCAGTTCTTTTCCGCGGGAAACATGGCGTTTTGCAGCAGCGCCGTGGCGCTGTCCACCAGAAACGTGCCGTCCCTGTCCGCAGTATCCAGACAGGACAGCATATTTTTGCTGCACTCAATGGTCTCGAAGCCCAGCCCGTCCCGGTCGGCAATGTGCCGCCGGATGCGCGCCAGATCTTCCTCGTCCGTGGGGATCATCGTCGCCACGTAGTAGCGCTTTCCCGCCCCGGACAGCTTCACTGCAAGTTCCTGCGCCAGCGTGGATTTTCCGTTTTTCGCGCCGCCGGAAAGGAAAATCGTCATGTTTTCCCCTCCACGGTGAACTGGTCGCCCTGGCGGATTTCGTCCAGATACCCGTCGTCTATCCCCGCCTGATCGAAGGTCGCCATGTCGTTCATAACGGCGCAGGCGGCGGAAAGCACCTGAAAGGCCAGCGGACACCCGCTGCCCTCCCCCAGACGCATTCCCAGCAGGAACAGCGGCTCCAAGTCCATGTCCTCCATGGCAAGGCGGTAGCCGATCTCAAAGGACGCATGGCTGGGGACGAGATAGTCCCGCACCCGGGGACACAGCCGCACCGCGCACAGCGCCGCTACGGCGGAAATAAACCCGTCAATGACCACCGGACGGCGGGTCGCCGCCGCCCCCAGAAACGCGCCGCACATGGCGGCAATGTCAAAGCCGCCCACCTTGGCAAGCACGTCCACCGGGTCATCCCTGTCGGGACGGTTCACTTCGATTGCCTGACGGATGATTGCTTTCTTCCGCAGGAAACTCTCGTCGGTCACGCCGCCGCCCCTGCCGGTGACGGTCTCCACCTCCGCTGAAAGCAGCACCGCCAGAACGGCGGAGGACGTAGTGGTGTTGCCGATGCCCATTTCCCCCACGCCGAGGGCATCGGCGTCGGTCTCGGCGGCGAGCTTGGCACCGGTGAGGATGGCCGTGACCGCCTGCTGCCGGGTCATGGCGGGGCCGCTCGCAATATTCTGCGTGCCGTAGGCAATTTTCCGGTTCAGCACCGCTTTCTCTTTGATATCGGCATTGACGCCCACATCGCAGACGGTGATGCCGCTGCCGAAATGTTTCGCAAGAACGCTTGCGCCGGTTTTTCCACGGGTCAGATTCACCGTCTGCATCAGCGTCACGGACTGGGGTGCGCTGGACACGCCCTCCGCCACCACGCCGTTGTCGGCGGCAAATACCAGAAGGTGGGTCCTCCCCATCTTATTATGCACCCGCCCGGTGATGCCCGCCAGCTGGACGGACAGGTCCTCCAGCCGCCCCAGACTTCCGGGGGGCTTTGCAAGCTGCGCCTGACGCTCCCGCGCCTTTTCCATAGCGGCGTCATCCAAAGGGGAAACGGCGGAAAGCAGTTTGTTCAGTTTTTCTTCCATGTTCACCCCTCCAAAATACGCTCTTCCAGCATCCAGCTGACCGCCGGTGCCGCCTGAAGCACTTCCAGTGTAAAGGTCGCCTCCGGGCAGAGCGTCTGCGCCTGCCGGAGCAGCGCAGCCATGGAGATCGTTCCCTCTCCCGGTGCGCAATGGGTATCCTGAGAGCCGTCATTGTTGTGGATATGGAAATGGGAGAGAGATTCCGCGCAGGCGCTCACCCATTCCTCCACGGGGACCGGGGAGTAAGCGTTCACATGCCCCACGTCCAGACACATCCGCAGCCGGGGGTTGTCCACCTCCCGGAAAATCTCGGTCATCATCTCCGGCTGCTCCTCCAGCACGTTTTCCAGCACGATGTCCACGCCGGGGTCTTCCTTCAAAAAGTCTTTCCAGAAAACAATGGACTGCTCCGTATACCAGCAGGGGTAGTACAATCTTTCGTTGAAGCCCCCATGAATGATGATCTTCCGGGCATCATACCGCCGCGCAAGCGCGATCGCCTGCCGGTAGCGGAGCGCCGCCAGCTCCCGTGCTTTCGGGTCAACGGCACAGGGGAACAGCTCGCTGAAGGGCGCGTGCAGCAGTCTCCTGCCCACGCCTGTTAGTTCCTCGGTCACAGCAGCGTGGGTCGTCTCGAACTGCTCATCCATGTTCCACGCTGTGCAGTATTCCGCGATTTCCAGCCCTAGGCCGTGCCGCCGGGCTTCCTCCGCGGCGTCCGGGGCAATGGTGGAAAGAAACAGCTGGTTTTTTTTCATGCTTCCTTCCTCCCCTCATCATCCAGAATTCCGTATTTTGTCTTGATCCGGTCAAGCTTTTCCAGAAGGGGCTTCCCCAGCACCAGCAGCACGATCGCCGTGGTGCCGGCCTGTCTCAGATTCACCGGGAAACCGGAAATATAGAACGCCATCGCCCCCTTGAGGGAGATTCTGGACATCACCAGAAACACCGAACAGGTATCCAGCAGCGGCCCGACGAAAAACGCCACCGCCAGAAATCCGAAAATCCCCATCACCACCGGCTTGCGGGGAAGTCTGCCCTCGGCGAACACAAAGCCCGCCAGCATCCCGCCCGCGCCGTAGGCCATCATCTGCCATGGCGTGTAGGGGCCTTGGCTGTAGAAGAAATTGCTTGCCAGTGCGCTGATTGCCCCCACCAGAAAGCCCGATTCCGGGCCAAAGGCAATCCCCGCGATCATGATAATGCCGAAAATTGCCTTAAAGCTGGGGATGGGAATGGCGACCCGCCCGGCTGCCGCCAGCGCGCACATCACTGCCAGCACCACCAGCTCCCGCGCCTGAGGTCTGCGCCCCTCAAAGGCCAGAAAGAAGGGGATCAGCAGCTCCACGATCACCAGCGTGCTGGTGACATAAAACGCCCGTCCGGAAAGTCTGCTGCCCACAATCAGCGTCAGGGGAATCAGCACGAAAAAAACGATCAACGTGGCAATATGGGACTTTTTCATGCCTTTGTCTCCCGGTTTTGTTTGTAAAGATCCACTACATCCTCCGCCGTGACCGCGTTCCGGAACACATGGCGGCTCATACGGTTTGCGGCAGTGGTGTAGAAGCTGTTCGCGCCGAAGAACCGGCGGGGCGTATCCGTGGTCAGGACCTGCCCGTCAAAGAACATGCTCACCTGATCGGCGTACCGGGCGCAGAATTCCACGTCGTGGGACACCATGACGATGGTGATGCCCTTCTTTTTCAGCTCCGTCAGGATGGACGCAAAGGTCTCCTTGAAGAAGCTGTCGATGCCCTTGGTCGGCTCATCCAGCAGGAGCAGCTGCGGCCGGGTAAGCAGCACCTTCGCCAGCGCCGCCCGCTGCTGCTCGCCACCGGACAGATCGTAGGGATGGCTTTTCAGCAGGGACGTGATCTGACAGATTTCCGCCGTTTCCCGGATATCCTGCTCGTTTTGCGTCATTTCCTGCAAATCTTCCAGCACCGTTTTCTTGACGAAAAGGCTCTTGGGGTCCTGAGGAAGCATGGCGAGGCAGCCCCGGAACAGCTCCTGCTGCTTGTATTTTTCCACCGGCTTTCCCAGCACCTTCACCTTGCCCCGATAGGGTCTGCAAATGCCGCAGACGGCTTTCAGTGTTGTGGATTTTCCCGCGCCGTTGCCGCCCACGATGGCGTGAAGGCTTCCCTTCGCCACCTCCACGCTGGCCCCCCGGAGAACGTCCGGGCTGTTCTTTTCATAGCGGAACCACAATTCTTTCAGTGAAAGGGCGATTTCGCCGTCTTCTTCGGTCTGGGGCTGTGCCGGAAGCTCGGTGATTTCCGGCGGGTTCGGGAAAATATCGCTGAGCCAGTTTCTGCCCTCCCGCACGGTCAGGGGGCACTCCCCCGCCCCGCCGCTGCCGTAAAACACCCGCACCGGCGTGGGCATGGCGGTAAACATATCGTTCTTTTCCTCCCAGAGCCGCTTGCCGATGTTCCGTGGGGTGTCGTTGGCGATCACTCTGCCGCCGTCCATCACGATGGCGCGGTCGGCGTAAGGGAAAATGTCCTCCACGCGATGCTCCGTAATGAGGATGGTCGTTCCCAATTCTGCGTTGATCTTCCGCAGGGTGTTCAGGAAATCGGAAGCCGCAATGGGGTCAAGCTGGCTGGTGGGTTCGTCCAGAATCAGAATTTCCGGCTGCATGGCCATGATGGACGCCAGATTGAGCAGCTGCTTCTGTCCGCCGGACAGGTTGGCAACGTCTCTGTGGAACCAGTCCTGAATGCCGAAATAGCAGGCCATTTCCGCCACCCGGGCGCGCATGGTCTTCTGGTCGCAGCCCAGGCTTTCCAGCCCGAAGGCCAGCTCATGCCAGACCTTGTCCGTCACGATCTGATCGTCCGGATTCTGCATGACGAAGCCCACCTTCGCGGCCTGATCCCGCTGACTCATATCTTTCAGCGAAACGCCGTTGATGCGGATGTCCCCGCTTCGCTTTCCGTGGGGCGCAAGCACCGTTTTCAGGTGCCGCAGCAGCGTTGTTTTGCCGCTGCCGCTTTTGCCGCAGAGTACCACATACTCCCCCCGCCGGATGGTCAGGCTGACGTCGGACAGGGATGGCCTGCCGGCGGAAGGGTAGGAAAAGGTCAGATTCTCGATCTCGATATGTGCCATTGAACGGCCTCCTTCATGTGTAGTGCAGAGGGGATAAAAAGGTAAGCGCAGTAGGCAATAAAGCCCGGCGCGTAAATGCCGGTGACGGGCTGAATGGCAAGCTTCGGCGTAAACTCCGCCGCAGCGCCGCCCATGGCGGCCGCCACTGCGGCCACACCCGCAAGGGTGAGCATCACTGCAAGAAGCGTCCAGTCCAGCGCCTTCATCCGGTAGATCTGAAAGCTTGTGCGTTTGGCTGTGCCGTAGCCCCGTGCGCGCATGGAGTCCCCGGTCACGATGCTGCCCTCCAGCGCCCAGTCCGTCAGGGCGGACAATGTTCGCATTCCGCTGGTAAGTTTTTCTTTCATGGTGCTGTTCTCCCCCGCGCCGAGGCCAACGGACTTTCTCGCACCCATGATCTGCCCCGCCTTGCGGATAAAGCTGGGGATCATCCGCAGCACCATCACCAGCAGCAATGAAATTGCCGGGATCAGATTCCCGAACAGGCTTGTGAACTTGTCGCTGGTCATGACCGCGTTGTAGCAGCCGAACCAGAGCATCATCACCAGAAACACCCCGGCAATGGCCGCGCCGTAGAGCAGCGCCTCCACCGTGTAGGGTCTTCCGAACACATGAAACAGCACCCGCTCGCCGTAGGTATTGAACAGCGGGTTCACCACCGTCAGCGCGAGAAACATGGGCAGCAGCATGGCAATTCGCTTCCAGCCCGCCCTGCCGCTGAGCAGCAGATAATAAACCGCCGCGCCAATCGCCCCCGCGATCAGGTACGCCGGGTGCTGGATCAGCACGCCAAAGCCGATGGCTCCCACAAAAAATAAGAAATTCACCGCCGGGTGGCAGTTGGAAAAAGCGTCCGCAGTCATAGCATCCCCCAAAAAGAAAAAGTCCCCAAATGGGGACTTCACAAAAACCTCCGGCAGGCATCCCCAAGAGCCTTCCGGGAAAAAACGTCAGGTCACCGTGTTCCGGCTCTGGACGCCATTTGCCGAAAGTCTTCTCAGGATGTTCCCAATGACTTTCCGCGGCTCAACTGTCCATCTACGGCGGCTTGGTACCGCTGGGATTGCCCCATTCCAATGTGCGACCCGACTTTATTAAGGAACCTCTGAATAAATCGTCTTCGGCTGACAGCGGATCTTTCACCCCCAGCCTTCGGTATGAAAAATGGGAAATACATACAGTATTCCCGCATTTTCCATACCTTGTCTGGAGGCAAAATCTCTCGCTGTCAGCTCTCGTCGATTTATTCAGAGCTTCCTTTTTTATTCTATGCAGCATATTCTATCATAATCTCCGAAAAACTGCAATGTCTTTCCGCCGCGCATCGTGATTTTTTCCGGTTGAAAAAAATGGGAATCTATGCTACTATATCTGCGCTGTTTGTGAATACCAAATAGCGAACCCCTTCACGCAGCCGTTTCAAGGCAGGCGGGAAAGGAATAACATGATAGGAGAATTGTTATGAACAAATTCAGCATGAAAAAGCTGCTGTCCATCCTTCTGTGCATCGCGCTGATTGCGGCATTGGCGCTTTCCACCGTTGGATGCAGCAAGAATGACAACACCGCGCCTGCTACCACTGCCGAGGCTTCCGGCGTCGTTTCCATGGGCGAGGGCGAGACCAGCTTCCTCTTTAACGTGGTGGATCCCGAAGGCAAGGAGAGCCATTTTGAAATCCACACCGATGAGAAGACCGTCGGCGCGGCGCTGCTGTCCCTTGGCCTGATCGCGGGCGAGGACAGCGACTACGGCCTGTACGTCAAGACCGTCAACGGCGTCACCGTGGACTATGATACCGACGGCAAGTACTGGGCATTCTATGTGGACGGCGAGTATGCCGCCACCGGCGTAGACTCCACCGACATCACCGCCGGCGCGACCTACGCCTTCAAGGCAGAGTAATTTCCGGGCACAAAGCAGCCGGTAAGATGGTTTTAACCGTCTTACCGGCTCTTTTCTGTTGCAATTCGGGAAAATCATCGTATAATGGTAGTGATATTTTACGGAACAGGAGAAAACGCAATGGAAAACGGCGCGGTGTATTTGAAAAAGGGCGAGGGGCGCAGCATGAAAGCGGGCGGCCCATGGGTATATGACAACGAGGTGGAGCGCATCGAGGGCGAGCCGCTGGACGGGGATGTTGTCTCCGTCCACGACTACAACGGCTTTTGCCTGGGCAAGGGCTTCCTGAACCGCCGCTCCAAGCTCCGGGTGCGGATGCTGACCCGGAACCGGAATCAGGAAATCGACGAGGATTTTCTCAGAATGCGGGTGGAGAACGCCTGGGAATACCGGAAAAAGGTGGTGGACACCGGCAGCTGCCGGGTGATTTTCGGCGAGGCGGATTTCCTGCCCGGTCTGGTGGTGGACAAGTTTTCCGACGTGCTGGTGGTACAGTCTCTGGCGCTGGGCATGGATCGGTACAAGTCCTTCATTCTGGAAACCCTGAAAGAATTGATGGCGAAGGACGGCATTTCCATTCGGGGAATTTACGAGCGCTCCGACGCAAAAGTGCGGGAGCAGGAGGGAATGCCCCGGGTCAAAGGCTTCCTGTCCGACCCCTTTGACACCAAGGTGGAGATCGTGGAAAACGGCGTCAGATATTTCGTAGACGTGGCCGAAGGACAGAAAACCGGCTTTTTCCTCGATCAGAAATACAACCGCAAGGCCATCTGGCCGCTGTGCCCCGGTGCGGAGGTGCTGGACTGCTTCACCCACACCGGCTCCTTTGCCCTGAACGCGGGTCTTGCCGGGGCAAGCCATGTATTGGGCGTGGACGCTTCCGAATTGGGCGTGGCACAGGCCCGGGAGAACGCCGCCCTCAACGGCCTTTCCGACCGGGTGGAATTTCTCTGCGCGGATGTGTTTGCGCTGCTGCCGGAGCTGGAAGCCAAGGGGCAGAAATTTGACCTCGTGATCCTCGACCCTCCGGCCTTCACCAAGTCCCGCGCCTCCGTGAAAAAGGCGGTGACGGGCTACCGGGAGATCAACCTCCGGGCAATGAAGCTCATCCGGGACGGCGGCTTCCTCGCCACCTGCTCCTGTTCCCATTTTGTGGACTATGAGCTGTTCACCCAGACCATCGGTCAGGCCGCCCGGAATGTCCACAAGCGGCTGCGGCAGGTGGAATACCGCACGCAGGCGCCGGACCACCCCATTTTGTGGGACGCCGAGGATTCCTACTACCTGAAATTCTACATTTTTCAGGTCTGCGACGAGAAATAACAAACGGGAGCCATCACGTTTTCGTGTGATGGCTCCCGAACATTATACTTTCCGTCTTGCCCTCTGAAACCGGTACTCCGTCCAGAATTCCAGTCCCATGGGCAGCAGACACAGCGCGGCGTAGCCGGCGGCGGTCACTGCGCTTAAATTTTCCAGTGGTTTCCAGATGATTCTGGGGTTGTAAAACATCGTTGTTGCCCCAAGGATCGCCCCCATGGCAGTCAGGGTGATGCCGGAAAACAGCGCGATCACGAACGCCCTGTCCCGGTTGTCGAAGCGGTAGATGGAGAACGCCGTCCGCCCCCGAAGCAGACTGCCCCGGGAACGCATGGAATCGGATTCCAGCGCCAGCGCGGAGATCATCCACGTGATCAGCATGGAGAAAATCCGCAGGCAGTTGACAAGTCGTCGAAAAACATTTCCCTGATTGCTTCCCCGGCCGATGCCCTTCTGAGCCAGGTTGATTTTTCTTGCCTCCCGGCCGATTCTCGGAATAAAGCGCAGCAAAATTGTGAGAAACAGCGACAGCCGTGGGCTGACCCTGCCGAACAGGTACAGAACCTTGTCGCTGGACACCACCCGGAACAGGCAGCTCAGCCACATGCACACTGCCGCCGCCCGCAGTCCCGTCACCATGCCGTACACGAAGCTTTCCACCGTCAGGTTGTTGCCGATGAAGTTCTGTTTCAGCACCGTCACGCCGAAATGGTGATAGCTGCTGTAATACAGGGCGAAGCAAACCACCAGCGGCAGCAGGCACAGATCAAAGATGACCGCCCGCTTTCCGTTCCGCTTCATGCTGAACGCGAAGGCGCACAGGCAGGAGATGGCGAGAAACACCGGGTGCTGGAAGGCCACGCTTCCGTAAATGACGGCGGCAAAAAACAGGAAGTTCACCGCCGGATGGCAGCTTTCAAAGCCCATCTTCGTCCTCCATCATCCCGTACTGCACCTTCACCCGATCCAGCTTTTCCAGCAAAGGATTCCCAAAAATCACCATGGTCAGGAACGTGCAGACGCCCTGACTGAGGTTCACCCAGAAGCCGGATACATAACGGGGCCACGCCGTCCGCACATTGATAACCGACAGCTCCAGAAAAACCGAACAGGTGTCCAGCAGCGGCCCCACCAGCAGCAGGGTTGTCAGGAAACCAAACACGCCCATGACGGCCGGCTTTCTCGGCAGTCTCCCCTTTGCGAACAGGAAGCCCGCCAGCAGTCCGCCAGCGCCGTAAGCAAACATCTGCCATGGAGTATAGGGCCCCTGACCATAGAAGAAGTTGCTGGCAAAGGCCGAAATCGCGCCCACAAGGAAACCCGTTTCGGGGCCAAAGGCAATACCCGACAGCATGATAATGGCGAAAATCGCCTTGAAATTGGGAATGGGAATAACCACCCGCGCGGCCACCGCCAGAGCGGACAGCACCGCGATGACCACCAGCTCCCGCGCCTGAGGCTTCCGGTTCTCGAAAGCCAGCAGAAACGGCACCAGCGTCTCAATCATGACCAGCGTGCTGGTGACATAGTAGGCGCGTCCGCTGAACCGCAGGCCGAAATAAATCGTTGCGGGGATCAGCAGCAGGAAGATCGGCAGCATCACGATATGGGACTTTTTCATTTTGCGGTCCCCTCCGTCATCCATCCGCCGCCCACGTCCTTACCGAAGCCTTTGCAGGTGTAGCACCAGACGATATCGTCTCCGTTTTCCACCTTGCAGGCCGAGCAGCCGTAATTGGGGAACCAGCCGTTCACCTTGTACATCCAGCCGGATTCTTTGCCGCAGTCGAATTCATACAGGTGGTTGATGCCCTCGATGTAGCTGCTGTCGTACATGGGCGTCCAGCTGTATTCCAGCTGGATATCCGCCGCCGTACAGACCTTTTGCAGCACGTCAAAGACGGTATCCCCCTCAGTGAAGGAAACCTGCGTTCTGGGCAGGATCACCGCGTCTTTGGGAACATAGGGCGCTTTTTCCTCGTCCAGCGCCCCCAGATTATCAAGAACGGTGTCGCAGACGATGGTGACGGTGCAGACGCTCCCCTCCTGCCCCGGGGTGATGAGAGAATTGTCCGGAATCGCCGTAATTTTGTACAGGCTTCCCAGATTGCTGTCTTCCCCGCCCCGCAGATGAAGCGCCGTCAGAAGGCCGGTCACGGCGATCACAACGATCAGCAGAACCATCACGATATTCGCAAGCCGCTTTTTCTTCATTCGCTGTTTCTCCCCGCGAAACTGTTTTTACGTCTCTGTCATTGTGTACAGGGTGGATTTTCCCTGCTCCGCCCGGCTCACGGCCACGAGGGCGTAGAAGCCCTGTTCCGTCGCCATCACGTCTTCTTCCCCATCGAGAATGTGCCGGAACGCGCCATTCTCCGTCCGGAATTCCAACAGCCTGCTTACCAGCGTGTTCCCGCTCTTGACGAACCGGGAGTCGGTCAGGCTGACATCCAGCTCCGTCAGCGCCACGATCACCTGCGCGATGGACTCGCTGCTCTCCGAATCGTAGGCGACAAAGCCACCGTTTTCTTCCTGCTGCTGAGACAGAACAGTCAGTCCCCGCTCCACCGCGTCCGCCACATCCTGCCGGTCGCGGTACTTGGCCAGGGCTTGCAGCGCCATGGCCGTGATGTCCGTCTCCGCGTCGCCCCCCGCGAACGACCATCCGCCGCCGGGAAGCTCCGCGCCTAGAATGTAATCTACATACCTGTCTCGCGTGGCCTGGGTGGTTCCGGCGGTGTTTTCCGGAATGTCATACGCCCCGCTGTCCAGCGCCAGCAGCGCGAAAATGGGGCCGTTGATCCCCTGAAATACCGTCTGATCAAAGTCCGCCAGAGGAACCAGCAGGTTGAATCCGCCAACGTCCGTGGCATCCTTCCCCAGCGCCGTCCACGCCAGAATCACACGGGAATACTCCGTGTACTTTTTCGCGTGGAGCACGCCGCCGTGTTCCGCCGTGTAGGCAGCCACGTTTTCGCCATAAACTTCAAAATATTCCTTCGGTACCGCAACGCCGGAGCGCGCCAGCCCGAATACGGCCCACTCGCCCCCCACGGAGCCGTAGGTTGGCTGCGGGATCTGCTCCATCAGCCATTGGGCAGTCTGTGTCAGTTCCTCGTCCGTTACCGTACTTTGCCCCGCGGCCGTCCGGGTTTCCACAGCCGCGGTCGTTTCGGCAGTCTCCGTCTGCGGCTTGTCTGCGGCACAGCCGCAGACAGACAGCGCCAAGATAAGCGCCAGCAAAAGGGCGATCCATTTTTGATTCATAATCTATGCTCCTATTCTTTGGGAAGTCCTGTGTCCCCGACTGCGATCTGATCTGCGCTTCCCGAATCTTCCGTTTCCTTCGGGGCAGCCGCCGGGAACTCCTTCAGAGTTCCCGCGGCATACTGGAGAATCAGCACGGCGTCGCTGCTGTCAATGACGCCGTCGCCGCTGACATCCGCCGCCTTCAGGGAAAGCGCCCTGTCAATGCGCTTTGCCTCATAGTCCAGAATCATCTGGGCGTCGGCCTTATCGACCTTACCGTCGCCGTTGACGTCGCCGAGAAGTCCATCGCCCACGGTCAGATTCAGCGTGACAGCAGGTACCATCGTCTCAACGCCGGAGGTCATCTCCGTTCCGTTTTCTTCATTATGGTACATGACATACGGGAAGGAAATGGCAAACTCCCCGTCGCCGCCGTCCAGCGGGTCAGTCTTATACGTCACGTAGGCCGTAACGTCTCTCGTCTTTCCGTTGGCATAGACCGCGGTGACGACCATTCCGGCAGGGTCGAAGGTCTCCCCTTCCGCGTATGCCGTCTTTGTCGGCTGCTGGGTGATCTCAAGCCGCTCAATGGCACTTCCGTAGGCCATCAGCCGCGCCGAGTCGTTCTTGAAGTAGACCGTGCCGTATTCGTCGGCGATGGGACTGCAAATGGCATACTGCGCCTGATCGCCGGTGGGGGTGAACAGCGCATAGGCCGTCGTGCGGCCTCCCTCGGTGGTGACGTAATCCGGGGTCGTCTGTCCGGCTCTGTCCCGCAGAACCCGCAGCTTGCCGGGGGTCATGTTGTCGAAGAAATAGACGTACACGCAGCCGCTTTCCTGCTCGTAGGCCGTGGTCAGCAGGCCGCTGGTCTGGGGATAGCCCTGCGTCTCCACGCGGTAGGCAATGCGCCTTGCAACCACGTCGATCACCGTGATGTTGTGGCCGGAGTACGGGGTAAACTGTCCCGCGCCGGAAACGCCCAGGTAGGCTCTGCCGCCATAGACCACAGGGGTCGATGTACTCATGGGAACGCCGCCCACGCCGTTTGCCAGATTCACGCTCCACTTATTCGTCAGCTTCCGGTCGCCGGTCACCTGAACGGAATAGAAGGTGCCGCCCTTGGAGGTGAAATAGTAGGCGTCCGTCCCGGCGTCGTAAACCACCGTACTGCGGATATCCGCGTTCAGGCCGTCCCAGCTGTCCAGCAACTCGCCCGTCGCGGGGTCCAGAAGCAGCAGCCGGGAGGTCTGGCTGGTGTAGCCGTTTCCGCCGTCGTCCGTTCCCACCAGCAGGAAGTCGTCGGCCACGTAAGCGCCCGCCCAGTAGAAGCCGCCCTTGCTGGTATAGTACCAGGAGGCGCACTTGCTTTCTTTGGACTGCGCCGGGTCCTCATCGGTGACGGACAGGCAGACGAAGTTCGCGTTGCCGGTCTCGCTGTTCCAGAAACCGGTGTAGAGATAGCCGTTTTTCACCTTCAGCGGGCAGTTGGGCTGTCCGCCCAGTTTATCCGTGTAGATCCAGAGAGATTCCAGTGTGGCCGCATTGAACGCCTGCACCGTGCCGCCGGACAGCGCCACGAAGACCATGCCGTCCGCGTAAACCGGCGGGGTGATGGAGAAGCTGGACTTGTGATCCATGTTTGCCTTTACCTTGACCTCGCCGCTTACGGTGTCCACGCGGTAGATCTTGTCGCCCGCGTAGGTGATGATATCGCCATCCACCAGAATCGGGCTGCCCACGGCGTCCGAGTCGAATCCCACGCCCAGCTGGTTTGCCCAATACAGGGTGCCGTCCTGCGCCGCCGTTGGCAGCAATACGTCCGTGACGCCGTTATTGGTGGAAGAACCGCGGAAATCCGCCCACTGCGCCGGGATCGACGGGTCGATGGCGGGGTTGGCCGCCGCCGGATTCAGCGTCCAGACGATGGTCACCGCGCCGCCGCCCTCCGTCTCGGTGACGGGGTAGGTTTCCGTACCGTTGGAGATCACCAGCGCACCGGCATCGTCCCGGGTCACGGTCAGGGTGCCGGATACGGCTTCATAGCCGTATTTTGTCAGCGCGTAGCTGTAGCTGCTTCCCTCGCACAGCAGATAATTCCCCGCGTCGTCCGGCAGCTGCTGCACGCCGGTGAGAACGTCCCGCAGATGCAGCAGCGCGTCCACCGGTTCCGTCTCGAAGGTCACTTCCACCGGGGGAGATTTCAGAATGTTCAGGGTATAAGTTCCGGTGCCGTCCGGAGCCTTGTTATTTTCCACCGTGACCGTAACCGTCTGGGTGTTAATGGTGCCGTCCAGCGGGATGACCACGCTGCCTTCGGCGGTCACATCCGTGCCGTCCACCCTGATGCGGTAGCCCACGTCCTCTTCGCCGTAGCAGGTGTTCTCCTCGTAGCGGGAAAGCCGCAGTTCCAGATTCTGCGCCGCCATGGAGACCGTCACGGAATAGGTCTTCACACCAGGCGTAAAGCCCTTGGTTCCGTCCTCTTTTTCCAGTGCAGCGGCAGCGCCGTCGCACTGGGTTGTCATGTCTTTCAGCGTCAGCGTGCGGTCAAAGCGCGTTACATAGTCCTGATAAAAAGTAACACCGTTCTCTTCCTTTGTCAAGCGGATGGTGACCGTGCCCGCAACGGGGTTCTCCTTCATCAGCAGGCGGTTCAGCAGGGTGCCGGAAGCTACACCGGAGGGTAGATCAACGGTTTTTTCCTTCCCGTGGTACAGGCTGCCGCTGAATACCTGATTATAAATTGCCTGAATGCTGACATTTTTCTCTCCGGTCGCCGCCCAGGCGTAGACCATATGCTCCGTATCTTCATAGGAAACCCTGTAGCTGTGATTCTCCGGGGTAAAGGGGGCATCGGTTTTCAGCGAATTCTTGGAGGACGCACCGGCTTTTTTCCCGTAGGCCAGACTTGTCAGCCAGTCGCTCATGGAACTGAAGTCCACGATGATGGTGCTGTTGGCCACTTCCTCAAGGGAGAAATCGTCGGTAATGTGATAATAGGTATTTCGGGTCGCGACATAGTGGTAGGTCTCTCCGGGGACCAGAATGTACCGGTAGCGGTTCTGGGTCGCGGACTCCCGGAGTGTCGTATAGGGCATCACAACGCCGTTGCTGTTGACCACCTCAACAGTTACGGAACGCTCCGACAGGAAGGACAGACCTTTGCCCTCACCCGGCTGAATTGTCAGGGTGTAGGTACTGGAATATCCATTGGCGGAAACCGTCACAGGGATGACCGTCTCGCCGGAAACATCCACCGTCACGCCGTTTGCCGCGTTCTTACCATTAACCGTTACGGTGTAGCCGTTTTCCAGCGGCTGCCCCGTGATCGTCACTGCCGTGACCGTGTCCAGAACCTTATAGGTATATTCCATGGTATCCGGTGCGAAGGGAATGGAAGCCGCCTGATCTACGCCGATCTGATCTTCGACCCGGATGGACGCCAGCGTGGGAACACGGGCGAAGTTCACCGTGTAGTCCTGAGAATAGGTATAGCCGTCCTCACTCTTACTGCTGAGCCGGTAGATCACGGTATTGCCCGCCGCGCCCCGCGACAGCACGCTGTAAGCGCCGCTGGTCAGGGACTGAAACGCAAGCGCCTTTTCCATCCGTTCACCGGTGCTTGCCAGCGTGTAAATGGCGGTCAGGGTCGGGATCTCGGACAGCAGACCGGTATCGTACTCCGCGTAGGTGTAGACCGAGCCGGTAAAGGTGTCCAGCACCGGAACGGTCACTTCCCTGTCAGACCACTGCCCCAGCTGCCATTCTTCGTCCGTGAATTTGTTATCCTTGTTGGTTTCCTCGCCGAAGCTTCCGGAAATACGGAAGGTGTCGGTGATCAGCCACTCCGACTGGGGAAGCTCTGCCGATACCGTCGCTGCGGCGCTGACCGTGATTTTGCCTTCCACCCGCAGTCCCGCCTGCTCGACGCAGAAGGTGTAGTCGCCCTTGGGCAGCTCCAGAACACCGTCGCCGTCGTCCGTCCACTGCTTTCCGTAGGCGTTTACCGCCGTGATGGATACGCCGGGATAGTTGTCGTCGGAATACGCCGCCGAGCCGTCTGTGAAGCGAACTGCGTAATGCTCGCCGGTGAGGGTGTTTTCATAGTTCCTGACCGCGTCATTCAGATTCGACGCGAGGGTCTTGGCGGACTCGCTGTTGATGCCCACGAACAGATCCCGGGCGGTATCATATTCCTTTTTGGCGGCCGCCTGAACGTCGCTGCCCTTTTTCTTATAGTCCGCCATGGCGGTCATCAGCTGCTTCAGTCCGTCGCTGGGCTTGCTGTCCATATCCTCGCTGAAGCGCAGATAGCCGATGGACGCCGCGCTGACGGACAGGTCGTAGTTACCGTTCTCGTCGCTGCGGGTAAAGTTGCCCGTCACGCCGTCAATGGCTGAGATCATGCCGGTATCCAGCCCTGTGAAGGTGTGTCCGCTGGCGCTCAGCGCCTGCGCGGCGGTCTGCCCCACCGTACAGGAAATGTATTCCGGCGCGATGACCAGCTTTCCGCCGGCCTCCGCCACAAGTATAAACCCGTTTTCCGCCGCAAGCGCCGTTACCGGCAGACAGCCGATGAGCAGCAGTGCGGAAAGCAGCAGACACGCAAGGCGCTTTCTCAAGTTCTTCATACTATGTTCTCTCCTTAATACAGGCACTGAATCCATTTTATCCACACCCGGTGGTACCATTTTACATTCTTTTTTAGACTTCCCTGCGTATCGGCGTAGAATTTCAGCGCCGATTCTCGCTGCTCCTGCGTGAGTGCGTGGCTGCTGAACATGGCGCGGTCATTCAGGCGGATGGCTTCTGCCAGCGCCGTCGCGTAATCGTCGCCGAAGCGCTGCTTTGCAGGCTCGCACAGCGCCCGCATGGAGCCGTTTCCTCTGCGCAGACCCAGCTTTTCCATCAGCGCCGCCGTGTCCGCGAAAATCCAGCAAACGGCTTCGTTTATGTCCTCCAGCTGGTATTTCTGTTCCCTGCGCTTGCGGATCAGCTTTCTTCTGAGCAGCAGGAGCAGGAACAGCAGAAGCACGATCAAAAGCACCCACAGCACACCCAGCAGCATGGCCTTGGCGATTTTGGTCACGGTGCCGCCATCCGGCTCAGGCTCCTGTGTCCCGTCCTCTTCGGGGGTCGTTTCCTCCTCCGGCTGGGTCTCCGACTCGGCGTTGTCCGAATCTCCCTCGTCCGGGTTTTCCTCCGGCTTCTGTTCCAGCATTTCGCCCAGTCCGGGAGTCAGCTCCATGGGGATCCAGCCGATCCCGTCCTGATAGGCCTCCGCCCACGCCCGCGCGCAGCGGCTGTCCACGGTCAGAGGCTCGTCCGCCTGAGCATCTGCGGCCATTTCTTCCGAAATGACATACCCTTCGGCGTAGCGTGCCGGAATTCCAAAATAGCGCAGGGTCATCACCGCCACCGTGGCATACTGGAAACTCGTTCCCTCCGCCGCGGTCAGGGGCAGCTCCATATCCTCCGGCGTTCCTTCCTCCGGGAAGCACCGGCTCAGGAACGTCAGCGTGCAGGCCTGCGCCTGCGGCAGGGTGAGATTTTCCCGGGAGCCGTAGCCCGCCGTGGTCTCGTCCCAGTATTGCCCCAGCAGCTGCGTCACGCTTTCCGGAACCTGAAGGTAATTGCGGTACACAAAGCTGCGGTACGCGCTTTCCGCCCTCCGGTATTGCAGCACCTGCGCATCATCGGTGGTTTGCAGCCGCGACAGGGTCTGCTCAATGCCATTCCCGCCGCTGGTTACCACGGAGTACCGGTAAGTCCTCTCCCCGTCGGAGGGAAGGCTGTCCTCTTTCAGGTTTTCCGCCGGTAAATTTCCCGTATCCCGCAGGGAGAAGGGAACATATTGGTAAGCGCTGCACGCGCCGATATTCTGAATGGAAACGCTGCCCGTACCCCTGTCCGTTCCGGCGGCAGCCGACGCATACTGCGCCGCCGGGTGGAAGGCATTTTCGTTCAGCCAGTATAAAAGCGCCTGATTCTGCGCCAGAACGGCAGAGTCCACCGTGCTCCAGATGTCGCCTTCCAGCGTAGCCCCGGTGAATCCCCGCAGGTACAGTGCTTCCGGGTTCGACATGGTCACTTCCAGTCCGGCCCGGGTGCCGTTCTGCTTCTGATAATCCGTGAAGTCGCCCTCGGGCAGCACGGTATTTTTCGTCTCATAGCGATAGGCATGAATTGCCTTGCGGCTATCTTCGCCGATTTTCTGCGTCCAGCTTTGCACACCGGGAACCGACGCGCACAGGAGCAGCAGCCCCGCCGCAATTCCGCAGAGAATCCAGCCAAATGTGACCGGGAACGCCGCTTTCCGGCTCTGCCACCCGCTGTAAGTAAGAATCAGCATGGCAGCCGCCAGCGCGGCCAATCCGGGAAGTACCTCGTCGGTCTTGAAAACCGCCATCCCCGCCAACACGGCGGCGGGCAGCAGCACTGCCAGCGCCACCGGTGCCCGGCCGCTCAGCCAGCAGCAAATCAGCGCTATAGCGCTTGCGGCCGCCACAGCAAACAGCGTCAGGCACAGCCCGCTTTTCTCAGCAGGCAGCTGCGTCTCCCATTCGGGAAGCACCCAGCCCGTCCCGGCGGTATAGGTATTGCGCATTTGATTCCAGAACAGGCGGTAGCCTTCCAGCACCTGCTGTCTGCAAATGAGAACCAGCAGAAGCAGGACGGCCAGCGCGGCAAGGAAAAACCACTGCTGCTTCTGAAACCGGATGGTCACGCCGTAGGCGATGCACACGTATCCGCCCGCCGCCAGCAGGATTGGCAGCAGATTTCCCGTCCGAAACCCGGCCAGCGCCGCAAGCGCAAACATCAGCGCCGCGCAGGCGAGCATCGCCGCCAACGTCTGGAAAATCCATGCGCCGTCCGACGAATTCTCAGGCTGACGCAGGTGCATCCCCTGTTTTATTTTTGAGGTCAAGGCTTTCGCCTCCCTTATACGGGTTTTTAATAAAACGCTTTTAAGCGTTTTATTAGGCCGCAGGATTGCGGCCAGCGGCATTGCCGCTAAAAACGAAGTCAATACATTTCTTACCGCCGCCCCGGCGGTTCGCTGTGAAACAGCGCAATAAAATGATGAAATCATTTTATTGCGAAATCGTATTATATGTCAATTTCTCCCAGTTGTTCCCGATACCGCCCCACGTCGAAGGGGATGCTCCCCTCCAAAGGCGATTCGCCGCAGAGCAACGCCGTGACATGCCCCAGCCGCTGCATCTGCAATACATCGGCGCAGGGTTCCTCCCCGATGTACACCATATGTCCGCACAGGGCATCCGGCCGGGTCTGTACCAGCAGCGACGCGCCGCCGACACCATCCTTCCTTCCGGCGGCGCACAGCAGCCGGGGGATAACGCCGACCAGATCTTCCATGCCGCAAATCTCATGCAGGACGCAGACATTGCTGTCCGTATCGTTCCATCCGAGGGTGAACTGGATACCGCTGTCCGACAGGCTCCGGCACGCTGACACCACCGTTTCCGCCTGCGCGTCAGTGCGTTTGACGCTGCCGGACTGCCCCGTTCTTTCCCAGAACACCAGCACATTGCGGGTGATGGGCAGCGCCGGATCCCGGACGATCAGCCGGTCAAATTTTCCGCTGAGTTTCCAGTGGATCTGCCGCATACTGTCGCCGGGGACGTATTCCCGAATCTGGAACGTCTCCGTCAGGTCGGCGCCGGGCCGCTCCTGAGAATAGGTGTCGCTGTCCTCCTGACTGTCGGGATTGGGGATCAGATTCACCCGAATGGGGAAGGTGTCCGGCTGCACCGTCATGTGCGCTTCCGCGCTGCATCCGCAGGGGACGCCAATGAGGCCGAAACAGTCGTAGAGCTTCACCTGCTCCACGGAGATCCGGATGCGTCCGCAATATTCACTTCCCAAGCGCAGGGACGTGCGCCGCTGCCCTTTCGGGAACGCCCATGTCATGACATTCCGGGTGCAGCGCTCGCCGTTCAGCTGATTCCGGGTCGTTACCCGGCAGCGGATACGCAGAGCGGGCAGCAGCGTGGGGTTTTCCAGACAGATCGTGACGCCGCCCTCGTCCCCTTTCCGCACCACGGCGGGTGCTTCCACCCGCACCCGAAGCCGTTTTCTCAGGAAAAGGTGGATCGGGAGGCTGCCCAGAGGCAGAACCAGCAGCGCCGCCGCCAGAGCCAGCGCGCCGCTGCTCCCGTAATATAGGGTAAGCCAGACGCAGATGCCCTCCAGCACCGCCCAACCCAATTTCATTGCGATCATAAGCAGTACCTGCTTCCGTTCGTTGTTTCGTTTATTGCTTAATCACCGGCATTTTTACGGAATCCAGAATGGCGGCAATGACCGTCTCCGGCCGCTCCTCCATCATTCTTGCCTTGGTGGTCAGCACCAGACGGTGGCAGCACACATCCGAGAACACGGCGGCCACATCCTCCGGGATGACAAAGTCCCGGCCATTGAGGTAAGCATAAGCCTTCGCCATACGGCACACCGCCAGCGCGCCGCGGGGGCTGACGCCCAGCTGCACCATGGGGTGCTCCCGGCTGGCCTGTGTCAGCCGGGTGACATACTCGTAAACGGCGTCCTGAATTTCCGCTTTCGCCGCTTCCTGAATCAGCGCCTGCAGCTGCTCCCGGTCAACCACCGGGGTCACCCGGTTCAGGGGGTTTTCCGTGTGTCTGTCCCGCAAAATGCTGATCTGGCTTTCAAAATCGGGGTAGCCCATGCTGATCTTAATCATAAACCGGTCCATCTGAGACGGCGGCAGCATCTGCGTTCCCGCAGAACCCACAGGGTTCTGGGTCGCCAGCACCACGAAGGGCTGGGGCAGCTCGTAGGTCTTGCCGTCCACCGTCACGTGCAATTCTTCCATGGCTTCCAGCAGGGCGGACTGGGTCTTGCTGGAGGTGCGGTTGATCTCGTCGGCCAGAAGCAGATTCGTCATGACCGCGCCGGGCTTATAGACGAAGCTGCCGCTTTCCTTGTCGTAGACTGAGTAGCCGATAATGTCCGACGGAACGGTGTCGGAGGTGAACTGAACGCGCTTGGTGTCCAGTCCCAGCACCTTGGCAAAGGTCATGGCCGTGGTGGTCTTACCCACGCCGGGAACGTCCTCCATCAGCACGTGACCGCCCGCCAGGATCGCCATCAGGATTTTCTCAACGATTTCGTTTTTACCCACAACGACCGTTTCGATCTGCCGCAGGATCTCAGGAATTTTCTCATTCATTGTGATTCCCCCTATTTTTTATGCATCTTTGGGAAAAGCCAGTTCAGGAAGAACATACGCACGCTGTACGTATCCTCTCCGGTTGTCCGGTAGTCCTCCGCGCCGCAGACCTCACAGGAGCGGACTTCCTCCCCGTCTCCTGCGGGCGTCCACTCGCCCCAGCTGTGGCCGGTGGCCGGGAGCGGGTCTGTGTGGGTATCGCCGCAGTCGCAGGTATACTCGACGTAGCCGTCCTCCGTGCAGGTCGGGTCAACCCGATGCGTCTCATGGTAGTCGTGCTCGTGCGGCACATGATCCGGGTCTTCCGCGCCGCAATACCGGCAGAAGCCGTCCACGTAATCATGATATTCGTCGAAGGTGCCGGGCTTCGTCATGTCATAGCCGCAGCTGTCGCAGTGGTACACGATTCTCTGGCAGGTAGCTTCCTGAATCGTCAGGGCGCCGCCGCAGATTTCTTCGTGGAGCACATGGCAGATACGGCACTCATAATCGTCCCAGTCCTCACTATATGTGTACTCATGATTTCCGCGCCCAAATTCCTCGCCGCAGGTCGAGCATTTCTGATAGTGCTCCAGCGCCGTGTGGTTCCAGCGATTGTCCAGCGTGTGCCCCTTCGCTTCGGCTTCTTCTTCCTTTTCCATGCCGCAGACGCTGCATCTGACCGTTCTGACGCCCGGCTCGGTGCAGGTGGCGGTGTTGGTGCCTTCCACTTCTTTCCAGAAATGCTGCTCCGCCGCGCCGCACTCCGCGCAGACGTGGCTGTCCTCCGTGTCCCCGGCGTCGTATGTCCAGTTGTGGGGGAGCGGGTCGCCGATGACCGCCTGACAATCCTCGCAGAGCAGAATATGGGTTCCGTCCTCCAAATCCTTGTAGGTCATATGCGCGTGGGGGCAGTCCTGAACCATGCCGCAGCAGCGGCACACGTAGCGAACGGAGCCGTCCGGGTCTTCTGCGGTTTCCCATCGATGGTTAACATAAATTGTGCCATTGCGCCCTTCGACACAGTATCCCACAACATTGCCGTAATTGTCGCTGCCGCCGCCGATGTCCCACCCGTAGGCCAGGGTGTAGCGCAGCGTCAGCACATCTTTGTCCTTCAGACGCACCGCAGACATGGACTGACCCGGGTAATAGCTGCCGCCTATCGAGTACATCCACCCGGAGCCGCTGGTATAATCGAACTCGCCGAAGGTGCTGCCGGAGCCGGCGCTTTTGTTCAGTCCGTTGCGGTAAAGGCAGCGCCACAAAACTGCAAGACCAGTCCCCGCGCCGAACCGGGCGTCGATGGCTTCCAGCACTTCCTCCTCCGTACCTGTCGGCCAGTTGTCACCTTCCAGCGCATTTGCGCTGTAGCCGGTGTTCAAACTTCTCAGATAGAAGCCGATGTCCAGCGTCCCGCCGTAATCGCCCCGCCAGCCGAGAGTATCGCTTGCCGCACCGAAGGGTTCGCCGGTGTCCTTTCCCATGATCGCCTTGGCGACCACATAGGAAATCGGCTCGTCCGCCAGAACCTCATAAGGGATAGGGCCGACAAAACCGGCCCCCAGCACCGCCATGTCCACGTAAATTGTGGCGTCGCCGATTTTCTGCCCGGGTTCTACGCGGAAGCCAATCAGCGTCAGTTTCTCTTCGCCCCAGTTGCCGTATGCGTCCTCAGCGTAAACGTAGAGGGTATGTTCATTTCTATCCCCGGTCTCTGGGTTGAAGGGAAACAGGCCGTACTCCCAGCTGTCACCGGAAGAGGTAGGATTTGTAACCTCAATTTCATCCAGCGTAACCAGGATAAATTCATTCGTTCCCTTCGCCGGAATGCTGACCGTATTCCCTGCCATGTCTTTTCCTTGCGCGGTAACCAAAAGATTGGTTATGACTTCGTTAGGAATTTCGTCTTGGTCTTCGAGTTTCAAATCGATATCTATACTCTTCGTTCCCTTGTGCTTATAAGGGACATTGATTTTGAAAATATATTGATTTCCCGAATCGTCTTTTGCTTCGATCGTGAAATTATTCTGACCGGTTTTTCCGCCATTCAGGTAAAGCTGAACCGCGTCCGATGTTCCAAGGGTCAGGGTTTTATTTTTGTTTCCGGGCTGAGTGCATTTGACGGAAGTGATCTTAGCGCTGTCGGCATCGGAGCCGATAATGGACATTTCGTATGGCAGATTCCCCTCGGTCAGCTGGTCGTCATACACGGTATCCGCCGTTTTCGACTGCTTATTCTGGCAGAAAACCTTTCTTTCGCTGCCGTCATCGAGGATATAGCGCATTTGCAGCGTTACATCATTTCCAAAATGCAGAATGACTTCAAAGTGAGCCGTATGCCCGTTTGCAAGGGCGGAAACCGAAATCCGATAGGTATTGGAGGTTTCCCCCTCCGGCATTTTCACCTCCAACCGACCTTGTCTATCCCGCCAATTCAGCTCGCCGCTCTCGGAGGCCGCATCGGAGGTATAGCTGGCGCTCATAATTCTCGCGCCCGCGCTCTCGGCGTCCGCGCCGACCAACTTCATCTCGTAGCGTATCCCGCCACCGGCCAGCTGATTGTTCTTGATTTTATCCGCGGCGCTGCCACCCGGCAAACAGAGCAGTGTGCCTTTGTGGTTTCCGGTTCCCTGCCATGTAAAGGAAAGCTGTACATCCGGGAGCTTCTGATACGTGATTTTATACCGGAAAAACACGTCCCGCTCCGGGGTTCTGACTGTGAAGGAAACCTCGTAGACCTCCTTGTCCGTTCCCGCCGCCGGCGCCATGGGCAGCGACCCCCTCGGCCAGGTCAGCTCCTTTGCCGTTTGGGTGGATTCGGCGACGGAAATGCCGCCCACGATCTTTGCGTCCTGCGCCAGCGTTCCGGTCAGGCTTACGCGAAACCGGAACAAGTCCTCGTTCAGCTCATAGCTGCTTACGGAAAACGCCTGCGTATTGCCTGCGGCACAGGCAATGCCCTTTGCGTTCCAGGTCAAGACCAGCGACAGCTCCGAGGGAGAAACTTCCCCGCCGTCGGCGCCCTGATTTCCGTCCTCCTGATCGTCGCTGCCGTCGTCCGTAGAGGAATCAGACTGGGTTTCTTCCGGTCGGGTCTCGCTGGCCTTGTCATTCGGCTCCGTGGATTTTGTCTGCCCGCCGCTGGGAACCGAAATGGTGTTCAGCTGCTCCAAATTCTCCCCCAGCTCCAGCACCGTGATCTCCCGGACGCCTTCCCCTTTCAGGGGGTCATCCGGCTGGGCTTCCTTCAGCCCCGTTCCCGGAAGCCACAGTCCCAGCAGGATCGCGGCGATCAGCACTGCGCACAGGCCGCCCCGCAGATATTTGCTGTGAAATAATGAATTCCAATCCATACTGCCATTCCTTTTGTCTTCGGAATTTGCCCCAATTCACGTGCCGCCGCAGAATGCACGTGTGCCCCACCCGGAAAATCCGGGTGGGGACGCATGAACTTATAGCCACTTTGCGTAGAGTGTCATATTATCTTCAACCTTGTCGTTATCAAAATCCCAGCGCTTGGTGCAGCTCTCATCTGCGTACCATCCGGCGAAGGCTCTGCCGGGGCGAACCGGCTGCTCGGGACGTGTCACCAGACTGCCCTTCTTCACCTTCTGATCCTTGACCTTGCTGTCGCAGCCGGTCTCGAAGTGAACCGTCTTTCTGCCCAGCAGCAGGAGGAGCAGGAGCAGAAGCAGCAGACCAAGCAGGCCCAGACCCAGCAGCCACCACAGGCCGCTGCCGGTGCCGTCAGCATCCGTCTCAGGCGCGTCGCCCTTCTCCCATCTTGCGTACAGGGTCACATTGCCCTGAACGGTGTCGGTGTCAAAATCCCACGGATTCTGGAGGTCGATATCCGAATACCAGCCCACCAGATGGTAGCCCTCCCGGGTAGGATTGTCCGGCCGCTCCACGGTCTCGCCGTACCGGACGGTCTGGCTGGGAACCGCCGTGCCGCCGTTTGGCTCAAACGTGACCGTGCAGTCGGTGGAAATGATGATGGTCACATCCTGACAGGACGCCTTATATTCATCGGTTCCGTCCTTGGTGGACACCAGATAGTCCTGATTCGTGATCTTGGACACGCCGGACGTGGCGATCACCTTCAGCTTGAAGGAGCCGACCAGACGTTGGGCGTTCCATTCCTCGCCGCCGGACAGGGACACAAAGTTCATGTAAAATTCCCGGTAATTGTCCCGCAGGCCGATGTCCGTCGTGGAAATGCCGTTGCTCAGCAGGGCGCTGCCCTCCACCAGTTCGAAGAAATTGCTGTCGTAGCGAATTTCGTTCTGCATACCGTACATGGTGTAGGCGTCGCCGCTGTCCGACCGTTTCAGGTTGAAATCAACCTGAATGATGTCGCCGGGCTGTACCTCTTTCTTATCGCTGCCGTCCACGGACAGCTCGAAGAAGAAGTCACGGGCGTTATCCACTGCCATCGCCGTGGGAATGCAGGTCAGGAAAAGCATGACCGCAAGGAAACAGGACAGAACTTTTTTCATCATATTTTGCTCCTTTTCTGTGGGTCGGGTCATTCCTGACCGCCCGATACGATCCCATAAATTGCCATTATGTCAAGCGCGTTGATCATACCGTCCCGGTTGACATCCAGGCGGTCAAGATCCTCTTCCGAGAAATCCGTGCCGCTTATCACAGCTCTGTACAGGCCCATGACGTCAAGCGCGTTTACCGTTCCGTTCTGGTCATAGTCTCCCACCAGAACCGTCGATACGGTTCCGCTCACGGTCGTGACGGGAATGGCGTCAAATACAGACAGCAGCCGTTTGTTGCTGCGCATATACTGCACCACCGGCTGCACCGCCGCAGTGCCGGAAAAATCCCCACTGACCCGGAACGTGGCCGTGAACAGAATTCCGTCTGCCGTCGCGGCTTCTTCCAGAGCAGCCGTGACGTAGCCAAAGGTCTTCTCGTCCGTACCTGTCCATTGGGTATTCACGGCAACCGTCGTGCCGCAGAGATAGGGCGTTTCCCCTTCCGCCGTCTGGATGCTCAGCAGCTCCAGCTGCTCCCGGTCATAGTCCAGAGCAATGCCGAAATTGGTAAAGCCCCGGTTCCCGGAAATACGGATGGGTACAGTCACAGTCCCCCCCGCCGTTGCCGACACGGAATCGGCGGACACGGTGCAGTCCGCGATCTCCGCCGCCATGGCCGTCACGGCCAGCGCGAATATCAGTGCGATGGCCAGAATGACACCGGTGATTCTCTTCATATGTCACGCTCCTTGCTGTCCACTGAGAATGCGGTTGACGATCCACACCGCATCCTTTACGTCCACCTTCCGGTCTCTGTTGACATCTGCGTTCAGGAATTTGTGCATCACCATGCTTACCAGCGTGTATCTCGCGTTGTACACGTCGTGGTCGAGATGTACGTCGTCCACATCGATGCGCCCGCTGAGATCAACGTTGCCGGAGTAGTCGATGGAGGCGGCGGCCTCCCCTTCTCCGATGATGATACTGTTCCGGGCAGTCCGCACGACCTCTTTTTCATCAGCGGAGGAAATCACCAGCCATGCGTAGGCGTTGTAGGCTTCCGACCAGTACATATTCTGTCCGTCGTACATGGGGACATGCCCATCTTCAACGCTGCCGCTGTAAGTCACAAGGTACATGCTCTGCTTATCCAGCGTGACGTATACGTTGACCTCCACCGGGGCGCCCTTCGTAATCGTGATGGTGATATCTCCTGTAACCTCGCTGCCCGAAATACGGTAAATATTCTTTTTACTGTCGTAGGTACATTTGACGGTGACGCCGTTGACCCTTGCGGAAACGTCGTAATCGGTATCGTCCTTACGATCAATGCGGAATGTATAATCCGAACCGCGCCGTGTGGTTTTCCTGCCCACCGCGTCGTCCGCGCCGGAGCCGATGAAGCTGACCGACACATACTTGGCAGAGCTTCCGCCGCCTGAGCCGCCGCTGGAGCTCCCGCCGCCGGAATTGATCTTGGTTTTCTGCGCGGTGACGACAATGTCGCCTGTGACGGCCGCACCCGGGATCACGTAGCCGCCGTTCTCCGCCTTGTAGCCGGTGTAAGATTTTCCGCCGATGGTCACACGCAGAACGTAGCTGTATCCGGCCTTCCGGTTCAGCTTGAAATGGTAGGGCGTGTTATAAGGCGCGGAATTCTCGCCCGACAGATCCTCACCCTTGAATGTTACCTTGTAGGTCTTGGGGGTTCTGTTCGCCTTGACCGTGATATTTCCGTTGATCTCGCTGCCGGGGATGGTGTAGGTGCCGTCGCCGTTATCCTTGACCGTGACGTCCTTGCCGCCGATCTTCGCCGAGGGCTTGTAATCATAGTGGAGCGGATCTGTCGCACGGAAGGTATAATCCTCCCCTGCCGCCGCGCTCAGGCTGTCAGAGGTCAGACCATCCTCCAGCGTCACGGTGTATCCCGGCTGGATGGTAAACTTTGTGGTATTTCTGCTGATCGCAGCCGGAGGCGCGTTTTTTGTCGGGGCGTTTGTGCCGGTGTCGATCTTCGCCGAGGAAATCACAACCTTTGCAGTCCCCGCCGCCTTTGTCTTGAATGTCAGGGTTACGACCTTCGTGGAAGCGGACTTATCCGCGCCGTAGCCGATGACGCGGATGCTTCCGCTCTTTTCGGTTACCGAAGCCCCTTTATCCGCCGCCTGACCGGACACATAGGTCAGCCGCGCGGTGTCATAGGTCAGCACCAGATCGTAGGCATTGTACTTTCCCCCGGAGACGGACACGCTCATGCTGACGGTCTTCCCAGCATCCGTAGTCTGATCCGGCGAAGCGGCGACCGAATAGCGCGTTTCCGCGGCATAAACTCCCATGGGCAGGGCGGATAAAAGCAGTACAAAAGCAAGCAGGCTGGACAAAATTCTCTTTTTCATAAAATTCACATCCTACGGCAAAGGTGTCGGAAATTCACAGCTGTCCCCACTTTCCATAGGGACACCTGTGACCCTCCGAATTCTGCGGTCTGGCCTCCCCCGCCTTTCACGGCGGGGGAGGCACTTTGGTTTCGGGTCAGAAGACCCGGTCATTCAGGAAATCACTTGATGAGGTTCACGATAGCGGTAGCGTCAGCGGTATTGACCTTCTTGTCGCCGCTCACATCGGCATTCAGGAACTTCAGCATGGAGACAACATCGAAGCTGCTGTACTTGGTGTTGTACATATCGTAGGTCAGCTGAGCGTCGTTGACGTCGGTCAGGCCGGTGCCGTTCACATCGCCGCTGTAATCCACGGTTCCGGCAGAGGTGCCTTCCGCGACCTTGACCTTCGCAGCGGCTTCCGCCTTCACAGCCTCCAGATTATCCGCAGAGATAACCAGATAAGCGTATGCGTTGTACTTCTCGGACCAGAACATGCTCATGCCGTCGTACTTGGCAACCTGACCCTCGGGGAGAGTGCCGGAAGCGGTCACAAGGTACATGACCTTGCCGTCCAGAGTGAGGTACTGGGCGACGTCCACAGCAACAGCCGCGGTCTTGGTCACTTCGATGGTGATGTTGCCGGTGATGGTGGAGCCGGGGATGGTGTAGCTGCCATCGCCGTTCTTGACCACCTTGTCGGTCACATCCACATCGCCGACCTTGACGGTAGGCTCGGAGTAGTCGTAGCCTTCTTCCTTATCGACGGTGAAGGTGTAATCCTGACCCTTGGTGGCGGTGTCGTTGCCCTTTACGTAATCGGGCTTGGTGACGGAAACCACGGAGGAGGGCTTCACGGTCTTGGTGACGCTGATCACAATGTCACCCTTGATGTCGGTGCCGGGGATGGTGTACTTGCCATTCTCGGGAGTACCCAACGTGTAGGCCTTGCCGCCCACGGTCACGGTGGTGTTATAGGTATAGTTGCCGTCCTCGGTCACGGTGAAGGTGTAGTCGGTGTTGTAAGTGGCCTTTTCGGCAGCGGTCACATCGCCTGCGCCGGTGCCTTCCACGGTGACATTGTAGCTCTTGGGCGTCATGGCGGCATTGATCACCAGATTGCCGGTGACACCCGGGATGGTATAGGTGCCATTGCCGTTGTCGTTGGCAGTGGTGGTCTCGCCGCCCATGGTGGCGGAGATAACGTAGTCGTAGTTGTCCGCGTCGATAGCGGTGAAGGTGTAGTCCGCGCCGGGAGCGACGGTGGATTCACCGGACAGGCCCTCGCCCAAAGTGACGGTGTAGCCGGTCACCTTGATCACGGTGGTGTCGTCCAGGAGGAAAGCCGCAGGGGCGTCGCTGCCGACGGCCTGAGAACCGATGTCAACCTTGGCAGAGGTGATCTTCACTTCCGCTTCGCCCGTGCCCTTGGCGGTGAAGCTCAGGGTAGCGGCGGGGGTGTCCAGATTCTTGTCATCGCCGAAGCCGATCACACGGATGGTGCCGGGAACGTCTTCCTTCACGACTGCCAGAGCGTCGGCGGCGGTGCAGGAATTGTAGGTCAGCTTGTCGGTGTCATAGGTCAGAGTCAGATCATAGGCGTTGTAGGTGGTGATGATGCTGTCGCTGTTGGAAACATTGATCTTGACCTCTGCGCTCTCGCCGACGGTGACGGTCTTGTCCTCGGAAGCGGAAACTGCGTAGCCGACGAAGGCGGGGGCTTCCGTTGCAGCCACGTCCACGGAGCCGGGAGCAGTGGCAACATTCATGATGGCGTCGCCCTTATAATCCGAAATAACGATATTGGTCAGCTGGAAGTGATATTCGCCAGCCTTCAGGACCTTGAACTTCAGCTCGCAGAACTGCCCCTTGGGGATCACGGTCTGGCTGGTCAGGTCAAGCCACGTCAGGCGGATATACCGTGCGCCGGTGGTCTTATTGGTGTTGTGGTTGGGTGTGAAAGCGGTGTTTGCGCCCACGTACTCGAACAGATCCTGATCGTAGTACAGGTCCATCTGGAAGCATCCGCATTCGGCGATATCGCCGCTGGCGTTCAGATAAATACTGAATTCCTCGCCAACCGCCGGGTTGGCCTTGCTGGCCGTCACGCTCATGGTTTCCGTGGTCTCCACGGCGGAGGCGGTGATCGCCATGCCGAGAACCATGACTACCGCGAGGAGCAGGCACATGGATTTCTTAAAAATTTTCATAACATCCTCCTGTCAGAAGTTGTTCTTTTTTGCTTTGGATTCAGTGCCGGTAAGATTGGGTTTGCCGGTCAAAACAGGATATTCCGGCCGGCAAACCATCTGCTGGATCAGTTGTCGCTCTTGATGATGTTGTACAGCGCCATCACGTCGCGGGCATCGATCACGCCGTCGCCGTTGACGTCTGCAACAGTGGCGTCGAGGTCATCGCCGGAGTTGATCGCGTTGAACAGAGCCATTACGTCGGTGGAGTTGATCACACCGTCGCCGTTGATATCGCCCTTTACGACGGGCTTCTCGTGGATGGTCAGGCGGATGCCGCCGGGGGTGGAGCAGATGACGCTGGAGTTCTCCTTACCGGGCTGGCCGGCCAGAGCAAAGATATACTCGCCGGGAGCCAGAGTGCTGGTATCCACGACCAGGCTGCCGTCAGCTTCCGCATTTCCCACATACTGCCATGTGGTCACGTCGCCGGAAACGATATCGTTGACAGGCGTGCAGTAAACACTGGGACTGTAGTCAATGAGGGTGTGGGCAGTGTTGTAAGAACCATACATGTCAGCGCCCGCATGGTACAGCTCCAGCTTGATCTTGTCGCCCTGAACGGGATCCGTCTTGTCTGCTACGATGTAATTAAAGATGCTGGTGGTATCATTGAAGAAGCTCCAGTCGGAGAAGTGGCCGAGGGTGACGATGTCGCCCTCGCGGAGCAGGATTTGATCGCATGTGCTGCCCCAGCCCGCAGAGGCCAGAGGATACTCGTAGTTCAGATAGTAGTTCAGGTTCAGGTCGTAATTCCAGATATTCTGCAGGAAGATGGAGCCAGTAGAACCGCTGTAACTGAAGATATCGGTGCCCATAATACCATTATTCGCCAGATAGCCCTTGCCCGCATCCGCAGGGTCAATGCCCAGATAGTAAACCTCGGTGGCATAGAGGAACAAGTGAAGCATGGTGATCTTGCCGTAAGCGAATTCCTTGGTGCCGGGGTCCAGAGCACTGCCGGGGCCGCCGGTGGGATCGCCGCTGGCGGGGCCGTAGTCCTCAGAGGCAAAGTAGAAGTCCTCAAGGCCGTACAGTGCCAGATCGAAGTAAGGAACGGTGACCTTCTTCAGAGCCACGGTCTGGCCGGACTGCTCGCAGGACTCGAACTTATCATCGTGAGAGAAGGAGAAGTAGACCGTTACGGGCTTCAGAACCTTCTTCGTCGCGCCCTCGACGGTGATGACCAGATCTGTGGTGACGTTCTTGACGGTGTAAACGCCCTTCTCGCCGGTCACGGTTTCGCCGTTGACCTTCACGGCAAAGTCTTCGCCCGCCTCGTAGCGGTAATCGACTTCCACCTTGAAGGTGTAGTCCGCGCCGTCCATAACGGCTTCCTTACCGGTGACGAGGTAGCTCTCGTCGGTGGGGATGGTGACGGCGTGGTCAGCCTTGGTGACGGTGATGGTGTAGGAACTGGTGTAGCCGTCCTTATTGGTGACGACGATCTCGATCTTGTTCTCGCCTGTGGACAGCGGAATGACATTGCTGGTCTCGCCGTTGTAGGTCACGGTGTAGTCCTCGCCGCGAGGTGTCGCCAGAACGGTAACGCTGTCCTTCGTAGTCATCGCGGTGTAGGTCTTCTTGGTGGCAGAGAAGGTCTCGTTGACCTTGACGCCATCCAGAGCCAGCTTCGTCAGGGACGGGGCAATGCGGACAGTCTTGACGGTGTAAACGTCCGTGGAACCGTCATCGGTCACGGTGATGGTGAGGGTGTTGGATTCGGCGCTGGCAATGTTGAAGCCGGACAGGTTCTTGCCTGTGGAGCTGCCGGAGATAAGCGTCGTGTTGGAAGCCTCGCCGGTGCTCATGCTCGTCCACGTGGCCTTAATGCTCGCCTTAGTGGACAGGTCTGCGCCGCGGGTTGCCCATGCGTAAACAGCATTGGTGCTGTCCGGTACGAGCAGGGTGTATTCCTTGACGGCCGGATCGAAGGACGGGGTCATATCGAAATACTTCGCGCTTCTGATGCTGTCGGTGCTGCCGAATCTCAGAGTGGACAGGCCAATAATGATTTTCTTCACGCCGCTGACGGTGATGGTCAGGTCGGAGGAAACCTTCTCGACAGTGTACTTGCCGTCAACCGCAGTAACCTCGGCGTCGTTGACCTTGACGACCATGTTGGCCGCGTCGTAGCCTTCGGTCACGGTCACGGTGAAGGTGTAGTCTTCGCCATTCTTAACGGTCTTCTCACCGGTGATGGTGTAGCCCTCGCCCGTGGGGATGGTGACGGTGTAGTCGGCAATCTCAGCGGTCACGGTCTTCAGGCCGTAGTTAGCGTTGTCGAAGCCGTAGGTGTAGGACACGGTGTAGCCGCCGGTCTCCTCGTTCTTGACGACGGAAACATAGTTGGATACATCCCGCTCCTCGCCGTTCTTCAGCTTGGTGACAGCTTTCAGGCCGTCAACAGTGATGGAGCCGTCCTCGTTCTCGGTGATGGTGGGATACTGGGTGATCTCCAGAGATTCGATCTTGGAGGTGATCGCCATCATGTAGCAGGAGTCGTTCTTATAGTAGATCGTGCCGTACTGGTCGGCGATGGTGGAGCAGATGCAGTACTGCGCCAGGGGGCCGACCGGGGTGAAGACCTCGCTGTAGCCGGAGCCGGTGGTGGTCACAGGCGCAGTCTGGCCGGGCTTATCCTTCAGTACGGAAACGCCGCCGGGGGTATAGTTGTAGGGCAGGTAGATGTACACGGAGCCATCCTCGGCAGAGTATGCCGTGGAGACCATGGCAGAGGTCTGGGGATAGCCGACGATGGCGTAAACATACGCCTGCGTCATGGAGCCGTCGCCGTTCAGGTTATAAACCGCGATGCCATGGCCGCTGTTGGCGCCGAACTGGCTGGTGCCGGCGACGCCGATGTAGATTCTGCCGTTGTACACGGAAGGCGTACAGGTGGACATGGCGTTGGCATTGCCCTGCGCATCCTTGATAACGACTTCCTTGTAGTCCAGGATCTTACCGGTATCCCAGTCGATCTGGGCGTTGCCCAGAATGCCGCCCTTGGTGGTGAAGAACACCCGGTCGGATTCGGGGTCATGGGAAACGTTGGAGCGCAGGTCGCCGCGGATACCCTCGTGGGCGTCGAGTTTCTCGCCGGTGAAGCGGTCGAAGACCAGCAGCGCGGCGCCGTTGGTGTCGTAACCGCCTGCGCCGTCATCGGTGCCGACGATGGCAAGCTTGTCGGTGACGTAGGCGCCCGCCCAGTAGAAGCCGCCCGCTCTGGTGTAAGTCCAGCTGGCGTACTTGACCTCGGTAGCGGAGGCGTGATCTTCGTCAACGGTATTGATGCAGGCGAAGTTGGCGTTTCTGTCCTCGCTGTTCCAGAAGCCTGCGTAGATGTAGCCGTCCTTGTAGGTGATGGGGCAGTTGGGCTGACCGCCCAGCTCGTCGGTGTAGACCCACAGGGATTCCAGCGTCTTGGCATTGAATGCCTGAATTTTGCCGCCGGACAGGCCAACGAAGACCATGCCGTCGCCATAAGTCATGGGGACGATGGAGTAGCTGGACTTATCAACCATGGTGCCTTCGGTCACCGTCTCGCCGGTCATGCTGTTGAGACGGCGGATGGTGCTTCCGGAGTAGGTGTAGATGTCGCCATCGACCATGATGGGAGAACCGGGGGCAGCCGCCCAGCCGGTGCCGTGCTTCACAGCCCACAGAATTTCCGCGTCCTCGGGGGCGTAGGGGGTCTTAGCGTTGGTGATACCCAGATTGTTGTCGCCCTTGCGGAAGTTGCCCCACTCGGCAGTGATGCTCTTGTCCAGGTTCGGGTTCTCCGTAGCCACGGCCAGAGTAATGTCGATGGTGCTGCTCTCGCTGAACTTGAAGCTGCTCTTCTGGCTGACATAGCCGTCACTCTGCACGAGGTAGGTGTACTCGGCATCAGCCATGACGGAATACTTGCCGTCCGTGGGAGCAATTCTGTCCTTGTTGGAATCCCAGACAGTTACCTTGGCGTCGGCGGGGTCAACGGTGAAGCCGACCTCGATGGATGCCAGTCTGGTAACGGTAATGGTGTAGGTATTGGTGTAGCCGCCGGGGTTGGTGACGACCACGTTGATCTTGTTCTCACCAAGATTCAGCGGAACGGTGGTATCGCTGCCGCCGTTGACGGTGACGGTGTAGCTTTCATCACGGGGAGTCGCCGCAACGGTAACGCTCTCGGCGGCAGTGGTCGCGGTGTAAGCCGTCTTGGAAGCGGAGAAGCTCTCCGCGAACCGGATGCCGTCCAGAGACAGGGCGGTCAGGCTCGGCGCAACTCGGACGGAGGTGAGCTTGTACTCATCCTTGAAGTCGCCGTCCACAACGGTGACGGTCATGGTGTTGACCTTCGTGCCGGTGGGTGCGAAGCCTGCCAGATTCTGGCCGCTGGCTTTGCCGGAGGTCAGAGCCTGTGTCTTCTCGGTATCAACGTTAAGGTTTACCCACTTGGCCGTGATGGTCGTGCTGCTGCTTCTGTCGTCAGCCTTGGTCGCCCATGCGTAGAACATGTTGGAGTTGTCCGGCACGAGCACGGTGTATTCCTTGACCGCCGGGTCGAAAGCCGGAATCAGCTGGAACATCTGCGCCTTGGACTCGGTGCTTGTGTCGCCGAACTTCAGAACGGACAGGCCGGCCGTCTTCTGAACGGCTTCGGTCACGCCCTCGACGGTGATGGTCAGGTCGGAGGAAACCTTCTCGACGGTGTAAATGCCGTCAACCGCGGTAACTTCCTCGCCGTTGACCTTGACGACCATGTTGGCCGCGTCGTAGCCTTCGCTCACGGTCACGGTGAAGGTGTAGTCCTTGCCATCCTCTGCCGTGGCTTCTCCGGTCAGGGTATAGCCCTCGCCGGGAGTCAAAGTCACAGCGTGACCGGCAGCCTGCTTTTTCACGACGCCCTCGACGGTAATGGTCAGATCGGCAGTGACGTTCTCAACCGTGTAGCTGCCGCTTTCACCGGCCGTCAGCGTTTCGCCGTTGGCCTTGACTACGAAGTTGTCTTCCATCTCGTAGTCGTCGGCGATGGTGACGGTGAAGCTGTAGTCCTTGCCGTCCTCTACCGTGGCTTCTCCGGTCAGGGTATAGCCCTCGCCGGAGGTCAGGGTAACCGCATGGGTCAGGGCTGCGTAAGTAAAGTCAAAGAATTCGGCAGCAGACTGGTTCTCCCCGTCAACGTAGTATGCCATGCCCACAGCAACTGAACCAGCCGCACTCCGCATGAAACTTTCAACAGGAATGGTCACCGTCTTGCTTCCGTCATCGTTGGTCGCAACCGTGAGAGCCCCGCCGAGAGCAATCTCGCTTTGTCCCGGGTACGTATTCCTGTAGAAGAAAACTGCCCCGTCATCCCCGGAAAGCACAAGCTTGACACTTTCCGGATAGGTGAGAAGCACCTTTCCGGTTCCTTCAGGAATCGTCACATGGTAATACGGTGTGTTGATCGATTCACCCCACGCCGCTTCACCAACAACCGTTTCCACATACTCGACGGTCACATTTTCGCCGGATTCCGTGGTAATGTTGGTGTAATGAACGGCTGCATCTGCCTCTGCGGCAAACGTGTTTACCGGCACAAGGCTGAACGTCATCACAAACGCCAGCAGGAATGCCAGTAGTCTTCTCTTCATAAATAAACCTCCTCATTATATGGTATTGCAACGCCCGCAGGCGTAAAGCGGAATTCATTCCGGCCAGCTCCGGCACGTCGGGTTTACCGCCGCCGGGACGTTCTGCTTATGATGCACGTTTTTCAAACGCACAGTTTGTAGGTCTTCTGACTAACACGTTCGGACGAAATCGTCCACGCCGCTTCCCGCCTTCTCAGGTTTCCCCAATGACCCGCTTTCGCGGAAAGGAAGTCGGCTCCGTGCTTACAGCACGACGGGTCTGCCCGCCGTGTTCCGGTTTTGCACCGGATTCCCTTGTTCAGCTGAACAAGAATGCGTGTCTCCCGTTTCGGTCGGTCGCGCATTTGCCACAAAATAAGCCGGATATCTATCTGCACCGCCGGAACCCCGGCGGAGGTTTTTGTTTCCTTGATACCGCCGCCTCTGCTCCGACGGCGGTATTAAGGGAGGAAAAGCTGTTCCTTGGGCAATCAAAACAGCTTAATGGAAGCTCTGATTCCATCGGCAAGAGCTGACAGCGAGGGATTTTGTTCCCAGGCAAAGACTGGAAAACGGAGAAATACTGCATGTATTTCCCGTTTTTCAGTCTGCGGCATGGGGGCAAAAGACCCGCTGCTCAGCCGCAGACGATTGATTCAGAGTTTCCCAATATATTACAGATTCGCGCAAGGGGGTCACGCGGATCAGGTAATACCGGATTGACGATTTTTTCTTCTTTTTTCTTCCTGCGCCTTCATTCGTTCCTTCGCCCGCTCCCGTTTTTCGGCTTTCTTCTGGCGGTAGATGGCTCGCTGGCGCTGGGTCTCTTCCCGGACGCGCCGGAACTTGCCCGGCTGGTTCGGATGCTCGGGGAAAGGTAGCCCCGCCTCCGCCACAGCCGCCTCCCAGCTTCTGAAGCGTGTCTGAATGGTCACGCCGCCCGGAATCTCCCGTGGCCATGGCGTGTGCCCCAGTTCGTCCGCATATTTGCGGAGATAATCGGCAAGCTGCTGCTCCGTGTCCTGCGCGTGTTCCACGGCGAAACGGTTCTCCGCTTCTTCCAGAGCGCACGCGGTCATTCTGCGGATGGTCGCGTCATAAATCGCATTTCTGCTTGGCGTCGGCATAATGCACCTTTTTCTACATTTCTATATATAATGAAGAACGGCTGCGGCAGTCCAAAACAATAGACCGCCGCAGCCGTTTTTCTGCGCCGAAAACCGACCGTCTCCGCCCAATTCCCGGGGCAAAGCGGCCGCTGTCTGTTTCCGTAGGTCTCCTGACTTGTGTCTCGAGCGGCGGCCTGTCTGCCTTCTCGGAATTCTCCAATGACTGGCTTTCACCAACGGCAGGCCGTCTCGACACTTACAGTGCCGGCAGCGTGGGGACTCGCACCCCGTTCTCTTGTTCAGCCGGGCAGTCTGAACGCCCCGCCCGGCCACGGAAACATGAATTAGGTTGTAATTTTAGAGAAACCACGCAAAAATGGTCATCGTGTGTTCCACCGACGGGTAGAACATCGCCATGACCATTCCGAAGCAACATTCTGACGAAACAGTAGGTCTCCCGACTCGCGCCTCAAGCAAAACCTGCCCTGCCTTCTCAGGTCGCCCCAATGACTGGCTTTCGCCAACGGACAGGCTTCTAAACGCACACGGTATTGGTCAATGCGGGGCTTCAAGGAACATCTGACTACATCGTCTGCGACTGTGAGCGAGAAATTTTTCGACCAATCGAGGTATCGGAAACGGAGTAATACTTTGTGTATTTCCCGTTTTCGATACCGAAGAGTGGGCGGAAAAGATCCGCTCACAGTCGCAGACGATGTAGTCAGATGTTCCTTATTACCCCATTTCCTTGTTAAGCCCTGCCCCCTGACGAAACCGCCGTTACGGACGCAGCGCCTCTGCTCGTGTTTCTCTATTCAGTATTATAAGACCGATTTAAGAAATTGTCAATACAATTTTTATAATCCCCACAACATCTTGTGTCGAAAAAAGCCGTCAGAATCCACATATTGTTACACATTTGTAATCATTTTCCGTCAGAAGCCGCCACCCGGAACCACGCGCCGCCGGTTTCGATCAGCCCGTCCTTCCGCAGCTTCCCGATCTCCGCCGACATGGCGCTCCGCTCCACGCCCAGATAATCCGCCAGCGCCTGACGGTCATAGGGGATCGTAAACTCCGCGCTGCCGTGGCGCTTCGCCTGATCGAGAAGAAATTCCATCAGCTTTTCCCGGGTCGTTTTCCGGGACATGAACCGTATCTTCTCCGTCAGCGCCAGATTTTTCTGAGCGATGCCCTGCAAAAGATTGTATACCAGCCGGCTGTGGAACAGGCAGTCATGGCCGCAGCCGGTCATCACCCGCCGGCAATCCAGCAGGAGCACGGTACTGTTCTGCACGGCAAAGGCGCTGATCGGCAATGTCTCCAGCCCCGCGCAGACGAAAGCTTCCGCAAACAGCCCGCCGGGCGCAACCACCGTCAGAACGCTTCGGTTTCCGTAGTAATCGTCCCGGACGATCTGCACTCCGCCGGACAGCACGACCCCCACGAACCGGGCAGGCTCCCCTTCCAGAAACACCGGGTCGCCTTTTGGTATCTCGACCACCTTTTTGTCCAGACAGTTCAGTATTTCCGGCATTTCCTGCCGCGTTATCCCCGTGAACAGCGGACATTGGGACAATATTTCATAATATGCTTCCATAATCGCTCCTTTGTTGGAATTCCAACATACGTTTTTGCAATAGTATAGTAAACTGTGGCCATAAAGTCAAGGGAAGCTCTGGACAAATCGGCGAGAGCTGGCGGCGGGAGATTTTTTCCTAGACGAAGGCTTCACAAGTGGAGGAATACTTTGTGTATTTCCCGCTTGTGAAGCCGCACGGCTAGGGAAAAAGGTCCGCTGTCCAGCCGAAGGTGATTTGTTCAGAGTTTCCCCCAAAAAGCAGGAGGAACAGATTATGATTCGCAGAATTATTGAAATCAACCGGGAAAAATGCAACGGCTGCGGCGCCTGCGCGGCGGCGTGCCACGAGGGCGCCATCGCCATGGTAGACGGCAAGGCGCAGCTGATGCGGGACGACTACTGCGACGGTCTGGGGGACTGCCTCCCCGCCTGCCCCACCGGCGCGATCACCTTCGTAGAACGGGAAGCGGCTGCCTACGACGAAGCCGCCGTTCTGGCCGCGAAGGCGAAGAAGGAAGAAAAGCTGCCCTGCGGCTGCCCCGGCTCCGCGGCGCGGGCCATTCACCGGGAGGAATCCCCCTGCGACATCAGGACGCCCCAGCAGTCCCAGCTGCGCCAGTGGCCGGTGCAGATCAAGCTTGCGCCCGTGAACGCGCCATGGTTCGACGGGGCAAAGCTTCTGGTCGCCGCCGACTGTACCGCCTATGCCTATGCCAATTTCCATCAGGATTTCATCAAGGGCCGCATCACGCTGGTAGGCTGCCCCAAGCTGGACGCCGTGGACTATTCCGACAAGCTCACGGAGATTCTGAAGCACAACGACATCCGCAGCATCACGGTCGTCCGGATGGAAGTCCCCTGCTGCGGCGGTATTGAGCAGGCGGTGAAGAAAGCGCTGCTGAACAGCGGAAAGCTGATCCCGTGGGACGTGGTGATCGTTTCTACGGATGGAAAAATTCTGGACAGGGTGTAATCGATCGTCAGGCAGTATTTGCTAACAAACGGAGCCTCCGCCAAATGGAGGCTCCGTTTGTTACGTCTGGTCTGCAAGTCTGATACCGAGATCATGTTCAAGCATGTGCATGTACTTTGCGGTAAACACGGTATCGGCGGCATACCCGGGAACGACTTTGGGGAAGAATTCGTTGCCCCACGGGAAGCCCCAATAGTGTACAAGCTTGAAGCCTATGGTTTCCAGATAGGAATAATAATCCTCAATTTGAATTGCCAGTGCTTGCTGCTCCGGGGTAAACCGCTGGACAGAAGAACATATGGCGTCTTCGGTGGTTTGCACCTGCGGAAGCGCAGAAAAAAGATATTCTCCATGAAGTTCTTCATAATCGGTTTGGAGCCGGAGCTTGTTTATTGGATCTCGGTAACAATCCAAGTTCCAGCGAACACCCTGCCATGCAACATACAATAGTTTGGCAGCAAACTGTCTTTCCAGCGTATCCACAAAAGCATCATCGGATAACTTCGCATTGGCTTGCGCAAAAGGAAGATATTCTTTTGTATAGCAGGAATCAGCCTGTTCCAGCGTACTCCTTAATTGCAGCGCAAGCTGCGTCTCATTCAGCTCGAATTTTACAATCGACATACCATTGCCTCATTTCCAATATAAATAATCAGAACCATATAAATTTATATTTATAAGTAATTCTGATAGGCTTATAATACAGGAAAAGGCATGTCGAAGTCAGTCGAATTATAGCAAAAGGAAACCAGCAGGCAATCTTTTTGATTGCTTGCTGGCGAAATCAGCCGTTTTCATAGTAGGCTTCAATATACGCTTTGACGCAGTGGTATATTTTGCGCCGCTCCTTTGCGGGGAGACCCTTCATGAGATCGTCTAAATCAGACGGAACAGAATCGGCAGAGTGATCGATGACATCCTGAAGCAATGTATCGGCGGACACATCCAAAGCATTGGCAATATTGCAGAATGTGTCCATCTTGGTAGGCTTGAAGCCCCGTTCAATTACGCTGACATGCATAGGGCTTAAATTCACCAATTCTGCCAGCGCTTCCTGCGTCAGCCCCTTTTGCTCACGGGCTGCCTTGATTCGTTTCCCGACTGCCTTCAAGTCCACGGTTAATCATCCCTTTAGAATCAGATTTAATTCCAGTAAGTAGTATAACCGTGGGAAATGAGAAAGCACAGAATCTATTATATTTAGAATAGGTATAATAGAATTATATTTTAATGCAAATTACGGAAGAAGCCAAGATTATTCGTTTCCCAATTCTGTCGAGGAATGGATAGAAAAGTATTCTGTCCGTCAGAAAAAACGGGAAGTGGATTCCATCTCATGATTTGTCTCTTTCCCGTTATTACGCGTTCTGTATTGCAAAACACATCCGCAAATAATTCCACTAATTCAAGACAGCACTATTATACAGTCCACTCAAACAGAACGCAAGTAAAATAAAATGTTACTGATACAAAACATTGGGAGGAAATCAGTAATGGTTGATTTAGGAGTACGCTTGCAGCAATTACGTATGGATCGCAATATGTCGCAATCTGAACTGGGAAAAGCACTGAATCGAAGCAAGTCTGTCATCAGCGCCTATGAAAATGATCTCCGTATCCCTCCGCTGGAGGTACTGACCGAGATCGCACTGATTTTCAACGTGTCACTGGATTTTCTCGTTGGGATAGATAAGGCGGAGATGGTCTCGGTAGATGGGCTGAACGACACGCAAAAGGCGATCATTCATTCCCTGATTTACGAATTTACGAACGATCATTCCCCATATCCCGGTCTTACCGAGCATCAGCAAAAGCTGCTGAGTCAGATTATGGTTGAATTCTCGAAAAAATAATATCCACCGGACATTTGCATTTTATTGTTCGAGTCCTAGGAACAAAAATAATCCGAACCCGTTTTCCACCAAGAACAGGTTCGGATTATTCTTCTCTGGTACGCCAGAAGGGACTCGAACCCCCGACCTACTGATTCGTAGTCAGTCACTCTATCCAACTGAGCTACTGGCGCATACGCACTTCTCTCAAATGCCTGAATATAGTACCACATCTCTTAAAAAAATGCAAGTGCTTTTTTCGCTTTTTCCAACTTTTTTATCTTCCCCCCTGTGCCGCCTTGACAGCTTCGGTGTTTCTGGTGTAAAATGTCCACCATAAGGAGACGCTGGATATGGATAATCTGGATTTGAATACGCTCCCCGAGCTGCTGCTTCCGTGGTATCGGGAAAACCACCGCTGCCTGCCATGGCGGGAAACGAAAGAGCCTTACCATATCTGGCTGTCGGAAATCATGCTCCAGCAGACACGGGTGGAGGCTGTCAAGGGCTACTACGCCCGCTTCCTCGCCGCTTTGCCCACCGTGGAGGCTCTGGCAAACTGTGATGACGACGCTCTGCACAAGCTGTGGGAGGGACTTGGCTACTACAGCCGGGTGCGGAATCTGAAAAAGGCGGCGCAGGTCATTCAGGAACGCTATAACGGCCAATTTCCCGGGGAATACGATGCGGTTCTGGCGCTGCCCGGTATCGGTGAGTATACTGCGGGCGCTGTCTGCTCCATCGCCTTTGATCTCCCCGTCCCGGCTGTGGACGGCAATGTGCTGCGGGTCTTCTCCCGGCTGACGGACGACCCCTCCCCTATCGATCTGCCCGCCGTGAAAGCCAGCGTTCGGGAAAGGCTTGCCGCCATCTATCCGAAAGAAGCCGGTGACTTCACGCAGGCGCTGATGGAGCTGGGTGCCACCGTCTGCGGCCCCAACCGAAAACCGGAATGCGGCAGCTGCCCTTGTCGAAAAATTTGTCTCGGATATCAGCATGGCACCGCGGAAGCCCTCCCTGTCAAGTCACCCAAACGGGAGCGGCGGCAGGAGGACAGAACCGTGTTCATTCTGCAATGCGACGGGAAATATGCTCTGGAAAAGCGCCCGGGCAAAGGGCTTCTCGCGGGGCTGTGGCAGTTTCCCAATGTGGCCGGGCATCTGGATACAGCTCAGGCGCTGGCCGAGGTGGAGCGGATGGGGCTTCGTCCACGGGAAATTCTGCGGGAGGTTTCGAGAAAGCACATTTTCACCCACATCCAGTGGAATATGAAGGGTATATATCTGGAGGTTGCCGAAGCGTCCGGCGGCTTTTCATGGTTCACGGCAGAGCAGATCGACGCGCAGGCGGCGCTGCCCACGGCGTTCCGCCTGTTTTGGGAGGAGAAAGAGAGAGATGTTTGATTTTCACATTCATTCCCGGGTTTCCTTTGACGGCCACGACACCGGCCGCGCCTTGGCGCAGGCGGCGCTGGACGCCGGGTTGAAGGAAATCTGCTTCACCGACCATCTGGACTATGACCCCACCGGGCAGATGGGCGACCTGACCTTCCGCACGGAGGACTACAACGCAGAATACGACCGTCTTTCGCTTCCCGGGCTGACCATCCGGCGGGGCGTGGAGTTCGGCCTTACCCGGGATAATCAGGCGCAGTTCCGGAAAGACCTTGCCCGGCGTCCCTTTGACTTTGTCCTCGGCTCCATCCATTTTGTGGACGGGCTTGACGTGTATTTTGAGCCGTTCTGGCAGGGGAAGACCGTTTATCAGGTGGAGCAGCGGTATCTGGAGGAAACGCTGGCCTGTGTTCAGGTTCATGAGGATTTCGACGTACTGGCACATCTGACTTATATCAGCAAGCCCCCCTGTCACCCCACACACGCGCCCCTGTCCTATGTTGCCCACCGGGAGGTCATCGACGGAATTCTCCGGGTTCTGGCCGAAAAGGGCAAGGGGCTGGAAATGAATACCAGCGGCGTTGACCGCTGCGGCGATTTTCTTCCCTCCCCCGACATTTTCCGGCGCTTCCGGGAGCTGGGCGGCGAGATCGTCACCGTCGGCTCCGACGCCCACCGCTGCAACCGGGTGGGGCAGTACACCTTCCGCGCCTGTGACATTCTGAAAGACATTTTCGGGTACGTCTGTACCTTCGAAAACCGGCAGCCGGTTTTTCATAAACTGTGATATAAGCGCAAAACGCCCCGGGCAGAAGCCCGGGGCGTTCGGTTTCACATTAAAGCACCCGATCTACTTTCTTTTCTGACCGGATCATAGCAAGCGCCATACCGGCCACAATTATGTATCCCACCAGTGAAATGGCGGATGCCTCAACGCCAAATTCGCCGCCCGTAACTGCAAATAATTTAGAGTCAAGAACGTACGTCATTGCGGAATATTCATCCGCTTTTTCCCCGATGGCAAGTCCTCCGCCGATTATCACAATATTCCAGACGGCATGTACCACTCCGCTGTTCCAGACGGAGCCGCTTTCGATTGCAATCAAGGAAAACATAACGCCGACCATCGTACCGGCAAGAACGACCAGCAGGCAGCTGCCTACCGAAAAATTCATCCCCAGAATATGCACAAAACCAAATAATATCGAGGGGACAATAACCGCTGCCTTAATATTCCACTTTTTCTTTAATACATTCAGAATAACACCTCTGAATACCATTTCTTCAACAAATCCAGCCGCAATTCCGGTAAACGCAATGCCCGCGCTTAATGTATTGAAAATTTGCGTTCCGCTCATATTGGACGAAACGTATTGACCGCTGAACGCCAGAAGATAGCTCCCTTTGACCAGGGACGGCAATAATACAGCCGTCAGAATCCATCTCTTTTTAACGGCAAATTCCGGCATCCCCAGCTCCGCCATAGGCAGCTTCACAATTTTGGCGGCAAAGATTTTCAGGAAAGCATACGCCAATCCGGCATATAAAGCCCCCGCAATTATATTGCAGACTCCGGACGGGACTTTTATCAGGCCAAACGCGGCTGCAATGCCATGGGCGATGAGCTGCGAAATAAGTAAAATGAATATTGCAGCAAATGAATCGCCGATGGCTTTCTTTGTACTCATTTTGCGTCCACCTCTACATCAGATACCGTAAGAGTAACGGCGATTCCCGCATTGCACTCAGCATTTCTGAAATCGTCCGTTACATCCGTAACGCGCATACTGTTCGCGGTTGTCCCGATTTTGACCCAAAGAGGGATTTCTTTATTCAGCACAATCGGCACCTCCCGGTCAATTCTTGTCCCGCCGATCCCTGTGGATTCGTCAAATGGCGTGTCTACAGTCGGGAAGCTGTACCTGACATGGCCGTTTTCATCGATGGTATATAAATCACAGCCGGTTTCCGTCAGTCTCACGGCTATTCTCCCGGTTACATGGTCAATGTTTCCAGCCGTTGTTCCGTCTTCGAACCATTCGCCGTCACGATAGACCCAAATCAATACTGCATAGGATTTCGCAGTTTCATCAAACGAAATGTCGAAGAACTGGATTTCATCATCAAACAGGCTGAGAACATCCTGGGTTTCCTCCGAAAAATCGCTTGGCTTTATATACATTGCAGACTGCTTATTCTGTGAACACGCGCATAATGCAAAAATAAGCAATCCCACAAGCAGCATACATGTTATTTTCTTCATGTCGTACTCTCCCTTCTTGTCGGGCTTCACTATACCATATATCTGCATAAATTTCAACAGCAGCCACGGCAGGACAACCCGCCGTGGCCGCTAATCTTTTACCCTTCGTAGGTGGCGGCCATGTCTTTGTAGAAGGCCATCATTTCTTCTTCCGTGTCGAAATTGGCCACGTACATCTGGTTCGCCATGGCGCCGGAGAGAGCGTCGGGAATGCGTCCCCACATGACCATCTTGCTGCCGTACTTCATCATGACCTCGTAATCGTCCAGCTTGTAGCGCCGTCCGTCCCGGCGGCCGTAGAAGGCGCAGAAGTGATGCGCGCCGATGGGCTTGGTGTTGCAGTCAAAGGCCACCATGTCCGCCCAGATTTTGTACACATCGGTCTCCTGGGAGTAGTTGTACATCTCGGGGGTGTAGCCGCCGGAGGGGCGCATGTTGACCTCCAGACCGATCACGTCCCCCTTCTTGCCCAGTCCCGCCTGGTCTTCGTTCAGGACGAAGAATTCCAGATGGACGAAGCGGCTCTTAACGCCGAAGGCTTTTACGGTGGCAAGTCCGGCCTTGCGGATCTTCTCCGGAAGCTCCTTCACCAGATAGTACACGGAATCGCCCTGGGTGTTCACGATGTCCATGATGGACAGGGGCGTGATATTGCCGGACTCGAACAGCATCTGCCCCTTGGAATCCACGATGCCGTCGAAGGTCTGGACATAGCCGTTGACGAACTCCTCCATGATGTACACGGCGTCGTCCTTATTGCTGATGAACCACCGGACATCCTCGTCGGATTGCAGCTTGTAGGTGTTGCAGGCGCCCACGCCGCTGTCCGGCTTGACCACCACGGGATAGCCCACGGTGTGGGCAAATTCCAGCGCGTCCTCCAGCCCCTCCACCAGATGATACCGGGCGGTGGGGATACCGGCCTTGGCGTAGTACTTTTTCATGCAGGACTTGAACTTGATCTTGTCCATCTCGTCCAGCTTGGGGCCGGTGGTGATGTTGAATTCGGTGCGCAGCGCCGCATCCCGCATCAGCCAGTATTCGTTGTTGCTTTCCAGCCAGTCGATCTTGCCGTATTTGTAGGTGAAGAAGGCGACGGCCTTGAACACCTCGTCGTAATTTTCCAGACTGGAAACCTTATAATATTCGTCCAGACTGTCACGCAGCTCCTGCAGCAGATCGTCATAGGGGCTGTCGCCGATGCCCAGCACCCGCATACCGTTATTTTTCAGCTCCCGGCAGAATTTCCAGTAGGTCATGGGGAAATTCGGGGAGATGAATATGAAGTTCTTCATGTTTCTCACTCCTTATATCTTTAGCCTAAAAACCAGGGAAGGTATGTCTGCACCATCTTGTACCACCACGGCCAGTCGTGGTCAACGTCATAGCCCCAGTATTCAAACCGGGTGTGGATGCCCTTCTGGCAGCAGACCGTGTCCAGCCAGCGGGTGGATTCCAGCAGCGGCTCCTCCCACGCGCCCTGACCGCAGACGATCAGGCTCTTCTGGCTGTTGTAGATGCCCTTGTAATAGTGGTCGTCGGGCATGTTCTGCAAGTACAGGCAGGGGCAGTTGGCGTACACCAGCTCGTCGCAGTAGTCGCCGAAAAACTCCTTGTTGTCGTACAGGCCGGAGATGGCGAAGCAGCTGTCAAACAGGTCGGGACGGCGGTAGTAAAAGTTCGCGGCATGCATGGCGCCCATGGACGCGCCGAAGGTCATAATGCCCTGATCGTGTCCGTTGGCCATACCGGCGACGTGCCGGATATACGGCACCAGTTCGTCCACCACGTAGTGATACCACTTTTCGTGGTTCTCAATGCGCCAGCGGTTGTCCGCTCCTATGGCTGCCCAGCTTTCATTGTCGATGGTGTCAATGGAGAAGACCATGCACTTGCCGGACTCGATCCAGGGCGCCCAGTAGTCCACCATTTTGAAGGACTCAAAATCCCAGAACCGCCCTGCCTGACAGGGAATGAAGATCACGGGCTTGCCGCAGCTGCCGTAGATTTTGAATTCCATATTCCGGTTCAGCCAGCCGCTCCAATGTTTTTCGTAGCGAATTTCCATTTCTTTTCCCTCTTGCTCTCCCTATTAAAGTCCCAGGCACTCCATAAAAATCGGGATCTGCTTTTCCCAGCTGGCCTCCGAGTGATTGCCGCCGGGGACAATCCGGAAGGCCAGATTGACTCCCTTGGTCAGCAGCAGATACACCGCGGAGGGGATGACCGCCTGGCTTGCCACATGGTTGGCCATTTCATTTTCCCCGTAGTCCATGTAGATGGTCGTGTCCGGACGGATACGCGCCCTGGCGATCAGCTCCATCACCTTTCCCGGCGCGACCCAGAGGCTGGGAGACAGGCAGGCCGCCCGCTGGAAGACGGAATTGTAGGCCGTCGCGCCATACAGCGCCATCAGGCCGCCCATGGAGGAACCCGCGAGAATGGTGTTTCTCCGGTCGGGCAGGGTGCGGAAATGCTCGTCGATGTAGGGCTTCAACTCATTTACCATCCAGTTCATGGTGGTGCTGCCCCTGCCCCGGATCTTCCCCAGCTCGGCATTTTCAAAGGTCACAGGGGAATACTCCGACAACCGGCAGTTGCCCTGATGGTTGCACTCCACGCCCACGATGATGAGCTGCTTTCCGGTGCGCTCCATGTAGTCGTTCATGCCCCATGACTTGCCGAAGGTCGCGTCCTCGTCAAAGAACACGTTGTGCCCGTCAAACATATACATGACGGGATACCGCCGGTCAGGTTCTTCGTCGTAGCTTTCCGGAAGATAGATGTACGCTCTGCGGGGGGTATCCCCGGACAGCTTGGGGATGGTCACATCCCATTTGATAACCATTTGTCATTTCCTCCAATAATGAAGCCGTCTTTTATTGCATATTGCCTAGTATACTGGATATTTTCCCGGTTGTCAACCGTCTGATGGGAAAAAGTGATTCCCCATCAAAAACATTTGCACGTATCAAGCGGACATCCCACAAGCCGCGCCGTCCCGGCCGTCACCATAAAAAATCCTGCCTTTCCGAAGAAAAGCAGGATTTTTGTCTCATTACAGGAAATCCGTATTGCCCGTGTCCTGGCTGTTATCGCACCACTCCGGTTCCGGGGGTATACAGACCGGCTCGGGGCGTCTGGGGGGCATTCCGCCGTCCTTGTTCCGGTTGAAGAACAGGAAGAACGGCTCCGTCACGCTGAACACGATGCTCAGCACCAGAAACAGCACGCAGTTGCCGGGGTCAAGGGACTTGAAGATATCGTACAGCGCCATGTAATAGATCACCGTGTAGGCAATGGCAACGCCTACCAGGGGCAGACACAGCCCCAGCACGCCCACCAGCGGCCCTATCATGGCCTGCACCATGGCCTCCTCGTCGATGCCTCCAGCAGCGCCGATCAACGCCTGCGCCACCATTCCGATTCCGCACGCGATCATCACCAGGCTCAGCACCGTGGTAATGATGTTCAGCGTCAGCAGAACCTTCCGCTTGGACTTATTCTCCCCGTTGACCACATAGCGATACTGATCGGAAAGCGAACCCACGATCCACGCGCTGGCCACGGGAATCCAGGCCAGCCACGGGTGGTTCAGCCCCCGGCGCTTGGCGATGGTGTAAAGCCCCAGGGCGCTTAATACATAGGTGGCAATGCCGATCAGCGTCGTGGGAACGCCGCTGAAAATCCCGGACAGGAGTCCGTTCGCCATGGCGTCACTGATATACTGATATGTGTAGGACATATAAAACCCTCCCTTTCTTTCGGTGGGGATATTTTATCACACCAGCACGGCAAAAGCAATCCTTTTCTTTGCCGGTCAGGATTACTTCATCAGTCTGCACACCAGCTCGGTGTAGGCGTAGGGGTCGTCCAGCGGCAGTTCCGCCATGAGCTGCGCCTGATAGCACAGAAGCTTTGCGTAATCCTTTGCCTTTTCGGGGTCTTCGGTCATAGCCTTCTGCATGGCCTGCACCGCCTCATGCTCGGGGTTCAGCTCCAGCACGCGTCCGACGGGGAAAGCAAACTCGGGGTTCGCCCGCTTCATATACTTCTCCATCTCGAAGCTCATGCCCTCGGCGGGGGTCATGCACACGGGGTGGCTGCCCAACTCAGAGGACAACTTGACCTCCTTGACCTGATCACCCAGCGTCTCCTTCACGAAGGTCAGCAGTCCCTTCATTTCCTCGGCCTTTTCCTCTGCCTGTTTCTTTTCCTCCTCGGTCTGCAAGCCCAGATCCTCGGTGGAAACGTTGCAGAAGGGCTTCTCCATGTAGGTCATCAGGGTCTGAGGCACGAACTCGTCCACGTCCTCGGTGAACAGCAGCACGTCATAGCCCTTCTTCGTCAGGGTCTCCACCTGAGGCAGCTTGCTCAGACGCTCCTTATTTTCGCCGGGAGCATAGTAGATCTTCTCCTGACCCTCGGCCATGGCGTCCACATACTCCTTGAGGGAGACCAGCTTGCCCTGCTTGTGGCTGTAGAACAGCAGCAGATCCTGCGTCGCTTCCTTGTGTGCGCCGTAGTCGGAGACGGTGCCGTACTTCAGCTGACGGCCAAAGGCGGCGTAGAATTCCTCGTACTTCTCCCGGTCGTTTTCCAGCATGGCTTTCAGCTCGGACTTGATCTTCTTCTCGATGTTCCGGGCAATGATGGTCAGCTGGCGGTTGTGCTGGAGCATTTCACGGCTGATGTTCAGGGACAGGTCCTGACTGTCCACCACGCCGCGGACGAAACGGAAATGCTCGGGCAGCAGGTCTTCGCAGTTGTCCATGATCAGCACGCCGCTGCTGTACAGCTGCAATCCACGCTTGTAATCCTTCGTGTAGAAATCGTAGGGCGCCTTGCCGGGGATATACAGCAGCGCCTTGAAGGAAACGTTGCCCTCCACGTTGTAGTGGATGGTGCGCAGGGGCTTATTGTAGTCGAAGAACTTGTCCCGGTAGAAGGTCTCATACTCTTCCTCCGTGACGTCCTTCTTGTCCCGCTGCCAGATGGGCACCATGGAGTTCAAAGTCTCCATCTCGGTGTAGGACTCGTACTTGGGCGCTTTATTTTCCTCGCCCTCGGCGTTCTCGTCCTTCGCCTCCTCCACGGGACGGGACTTGGTGACCTCCATCTTGATGGGGTAGCGGATATAGTCGGAATACTTGCGGATCAGGCTGCGGATTTCGTATTCTTCCAGATACTCGGAGTATTTTTCGTCCTCGGTATCGGCTTTCAGGGTCATGATGACGTCCGTGCCGGGAGCGTCCTTTTCCGTTTCCTCGATGGTATAGCCGTCCGCGCCGTCGGAGACCCACTTCCATGCCTTGTCCTCGCCGTACTTCCTGGAAATGACGGTGATGGAGGAAGCCACCATAAAGGCGGAATAGAAACCGACACCGAACTGACCGATGATATCGATGTCCTCGTTCTTCTCCATGGCCTGCTTGAAGCCCAGAGAGCCGGACTTGGCGATGGTGCCGAGATTCTCGATCATTTCGTCTTTCGACATGCCGATGCCGTTATCGGAAACGGTCAGGGTGCGGTTTTCGGGGTCACGGGTGATGGTGATGGCGAATTCATCCCGGTTGATGCCCACCTTGTCGTCGGTCAGCGCCGTATAGGCCAGCTTATCGATGGCGTCGGAGGCGTTGGAGATGATCTCCCGAAGGAAAATCTCCTTGTGGGTATAAATGGAGTTAATCATCAGGTCAAGAAGACGCTGAGACTCCGCTTTGAATTGCTGCTTTTCCATAATCAATACACATCCTTGGTTTATTTAGCACTCTAGGTGTTTGAGTGCTAATATTATAGCGCACCTGTGGAAAAAAGCAAGGGCTTTCGTGAAAATTTCTCGATTTATTCATAATTGGCGCAATCGTGATTGATTATTTCAAATTATGTGGTATTATTATCCTGTATAGTTATGTGCAGCGGTATGCTGCCGCGAAAAAGGTTAAAAGGTTAAGGAGTAAGAAATGATTACAGTAAGCAATCTCGGTATGCAGTTTGGCGGTCAGTGGCTGTTCCAGCACGTTGACCTGCAGTTCCTCCCCGGCAACTGCTATGGCATCATCGGCGCCAACGGCGCGGGCAAGTCCACGTTCCTGCGCATCCTGACGGGGGAGCTGGACTCCACCAACGGCTCCGTCACCATCGACCCCACCAAGCGGGTCTCCGTTCTGAAGCAGAACCAGAACGCCTATGACGATTACACCGTCATGGACACGGTCATCATGGGCAACGCCCACCTGTACGAAGTCATGAAGGAAAAGGACGCCATCTACGAAAAGCCGGACTTCACCGACGAGGACGGCCTGCGGGCTGCCGACTTAGAAGCCGAATTCGCCGAGCTGGGCGGCTGGGAAGCGGAATCCGACGCCTCCCGCCTGCTGCAGGGTCTGGGCATCGGCACGGAGCTGCACTATGAGCAGATGGCCTCCGTCGATCCCCGTCTCAAGGTGAAAATTCTGCTGGCGCAGGCGCTGTTCGGCAACCCCGACATCGTCATGCTGGACGAGCCGACCAACAACTTAGACATCGAAGCCATCAACTGGCTGGAGGATTTCCTTCTGGACTTCCCCGGCATGGTCATCGCGGTGAGCCATGACCGCCACTTCCTGAACACCGTCTGCACCCACACCGTGGACATCGACTACGGCAAAATCAAGATGTACGTGGGCAACTACGACTTCTGGTACGAGTCCTCCCAGATGGTGCAGGCCATGCTGCGCAACAAGAACAAGCGCAATCAGGAAAAGATCGAAGAATTGCAGCTGTTCATCCAGCGCTTCTCCGCCAACAAGGCCAAAGCCAAGCAGGCCACCGCCCGCCGGAAGCTCCTGGACAAGCTGACCGTGGAGGAAATGCCCTGCTCCACCCGCCGTTATCCCTTCGTGGGCTTCCAGCCCGAGCGGGAGCTGGGCAAGGACGTGCTCACCGTCAAGGACGTGTCCGTCACCGTGGACGGCGTGAAGCTGCTGGACAAGGTGTATTTCTCCGTAAACCGGGGGGACAAGATCGCCTTTGTGGGCGAAAACGAGCTGGCGCAGACCGCCCTGTTCAAGATCCTCATGGGCGAGCTGGAGCCGGACGAGGGCAGCGTCAAGTGGGGCGTATCCACCATCCGCAGCTATCTGCCCAAGGACAATTCCCCCTATTTTGACGGGAATCAGATGGAACTGGTGGACTGGCTACGCCAGTATTCCGCCAAGAAGGATGACGTGTACCTCCGGGGCTTCCTTGGGCGGATGCTGTTCAGCAACGAGGACGTGTTCAAGCCCGTGAACGTCCTCTCCGGCGGCGAAAAGGTGCGCTGTATGCTCAGCCGGATGATGCTCTCCGGTGCGAACGTGGTGCTGCTTGACCAGCCCACCAACCATCTGGACATGGAGTCCATTCAGGCGGTGAACAAGGGTCTGGAAGCCTTCCCCGGCGTGGTGCTGCTGGCCTCCCACGACCACGAGCTGCTGACCTCTACCTGTAACCGGGTCATCGCCTTCCAGCCCAACGGCACCATCATCGACAAGTACGGCACTTACGACGATTACCTCGCATGGATGGCCGAGCGCAAGCAGCAGGGCTGATTTCTATTTCAGAAATATGGAGTAAGATATGGAAAAAATTCTTGATATCATCACCGAAAAAATGGAGCGTGCCTTTGCTGATGCCGGCTACGACGCTTCCTACGGCCGGGTGACGGTCTCCAACCGCCCCGACCTGTGCGAATACCAGTGCAACGGCGCTCTGGCCGCTGCGAAGCAGTACCACTGTGCCCCCATCCAGATTGCAAAGGCAGTGGCAGAAAAGCTGGACGCCGCCGACTATTCTCTGGTGGAGGCCGTCATGCCGGGCTTCATTAACCTGAAGCTCTCCGGGGCGTTTCTGGAAATCTATCTGGAAGCCATGCGCACCGCCCCCGATTTTGGCGTTGCAAAAACCGGCGCGGGCAAGACGATTGTGGTGGACTACGGCGGCGCCAACGTGGCGAAGCCCCTGCACATCGGTCATCTGCGCCCCGCCATCATCGGCGAAGCCATGAAGCGGCTGTATGCCTTCTTCGGCTACAACACCATCGGCGACGTGCATCTGGGCGACTGGGGGCTGCAAATGGGTCTGATCATCGCGGAGCTGCAAGACCGCCAGCCGAACCTTCCCTATTTCGACCCGGACTTTACGGGAGAATACCCTGCCGAGCCTCCCTTCACCCTGTCGGACTTGGAGGAGCTTTACCCCGCCGCCTCCGCCCGGAAGAAGGAAGACGAAGCCTTTGCCCAGCGCGCCCACACCGCGACCTTTGAATTGCAGCAGGGCCGCCGGGGTTACCGCGCCATCTGGCAGCACATCATGAACGTGTCCCTCCCCGACCTGCGGCGGATTTATGACAGTCTGGACGTCCACTTTGAAAAGTGGCTGGGGGAAAGCGACGCCGACCCCTATATCCCCGCCATGGTCGCGGAGATGAAGGAAAAGGGCTATGCCGTTCTCTCCGAAGGCGCGTGGGTCATCCCCGTGGCCGAGGAAACGGACAAGAAGGCGGTTCCCCCCTGCATTCTGGTCAAGTCCGACGGCTCCTCCATCTACGCCACCACCGACCTTGCCACCATGGTTCAGCGGATGCAGGACTGGCACCCCGACAAGATGCTCTACGTCACCGACAAGCGGCAGGCGCTGCACTTTGAGCAGGTGTTCCGCGCCGCCCGGAAGTGCGGCATCGTCCCCGACACCACTGCCTTGGAGCATATCGGCCACGGCACCATGAACGGCAAGGACGGAAAGCCCTTCAAGACCCGGGACGGCGGCGTGCTCCGTCTGGAGACCCTCATCGCCGATATGACGGCCTTCGTCCGTGCCAAGGTCGTGGAAAACCAGATCGTGGACGCCTCCGAAGTGGACGCCACCACCGCGAAAATTGCCCTTGCCGCCCTGAAATACGGCGATCTCAGCAATCAGCCCACCAAGGATTACAACTTTGATCTGGAGCGCTTCGCCGCCTTCGAGGGCAACACCGGCCCCTACATTCTCTATACCATCGTCCGTATCAAGTCCATTCTGGCGAAATATGGCGATTGGGCGCACCTTCCCATCCAGCCCCCGGCAAATCCCTTCGCCAAGGACTTGATGAACGTCATCACCCGCCTACAGCCCACGCTGGAAGCCGCCCTGGCTTCCTCCGCGCCCAACCTGATCTGCGGCTACATCTACGAGCTGGCAGGCGCGGTGAACAAGTTCTACCACGAAACTCCCGTCCTCAAGGAAGCGGACGCAACCCTGAAGGCCGGACACATCGCCCTGCTGGGCCTGGCCAAAAACATTCTGGAAACCTGCATCCACATCCTCGGCTTCTCCGCCCCGGAGAAAATGTAAGAAAGGCCGCAATATGAGACGCAGAATTCTCCTGATCGTCTTTTCCTGTATCCTTCTTATCCTGAGTCTCGTCATATTTGACCGGATAAATGCCCGGAACGCCGCTCCCATGCCTGTGCCATCCGTCTCAGGCGGCTATTACGAGAACGGCTTCACGCTGCGCCTGACCGCGCCGTCCAACGGCAGTATCTATTACACCACGGACGGCAGCACTCCCACGGCTGATTCTACGCTGTATCAGGATGGAATCCCCCTGAAAAATCGGTCTTCCGAACAGAATCTGTACAATTCCGTCCAGAACGTTGTGACTGACTGGAAAAATTACACGCCCGATCCCCAGCCGGTGGAAAAAGGAACGGTCATTCGGGCAGTCTTCGTAAACGAACGAGACATTGCCAGTGAAATCCTGACGCAGACCTACTTCATCGGACTCCAGCCTCCGGAACGGGGCTACACGCTGTCGCTTGTTTTCGAGTACGATGATCTGTTCGGCGAGGACGGGATTTATGTTACCGGAAAGGAATATGACGAGTGGTATCTGAGCGGCGACTCTTCAACGGAAGCACCGGTTCCGAACTTTGAGAAAAAGCGCGAGGTCAGGGCCACGGCGGAGTTGCTTGGCGAATCAGGCGACATTCTAAATCAGGCTGTCGGCTTACGGTTACAGGGCAACACCGCCCGAGCGGAACGAAACAAACGTCTCACGATTGCAGCCAGGGAGGAATACAGCGGCAGCAATACCTTTCAGGCAGCCCTCTATGAAGGCATAAGCACCCACGCTGTTATGCTGAAAAGCTACTTTCCCGACACGCTCGCCTCACGCCTTGTTTCAAACCGCTCCGTATCCGTCCAAGGGAGCATTCCAGTTAAGGTATTCCTGAATGGGGAGTTCCTGTATAACAGCTATATGCTCGAGCGCTACGACAAGCAATATTTTCGGCAGCACTATAATGTTGACGGGTTCGTTTTGGTCAAAGACGGAGCCGTCCATGACGAGGACACTTCCTCTGCGGACAATATCCGCTATCAGGAGTACATGGGCTGGGTCGCTGACACTGACTTTTCCGATCCGCAGGAATGGGAAGCATTTCAGGAAGAAACGGATGTACAAAGCTATATCGATTACGTCGTAACAAATTACTATCTGTGCAACATCGATTTAAGCGACAATCATAACTATGTTCTCTGGCGCAGTACATCCCGCGGAAAATCGCCCTACGCTGACCAGCGGTGGAGATGGTGTATTTACGATATTGACGCCCTCGCGTGGATGCCATACCGCCCCAAATACGGCAATGTTGTGGAAATCAACGCCTTCTCCAACGATTTCACCTTTGATCTGGATTCCACAACCCTTTTCCGTTCCCTGAAAAGCAGCCCAGAGTTCCGGGAGCGGTTTGTCCTGTCCTTCATGGACATGCTTAACAACAATTTTGCCCCTGCAAATGTGGAGAAAGTGCTGGCCGACTACGGCTACACGCTGGACTGGCTGGACGGATTCTTCCGAAAGCGCCCGGCCTATGCGGCAGCGCACCTTGCCGAGGAATTTGACCTGACCGGTTCTCTGGAAACCGTGACGGTCACGACTGCGCATCCGGAAATGGGCAGTGTGACGGTCAACACTTCCCTGCTCGACCTGTCGTCAGGCAGCTGGTCGGGGCAGTATTTTACAGACTATCCCATCACCGTTACGGCCACCGCCAACGACGGTTACGAATTTGTGGGATGGAAAGGAGACGCGGACGGAGTCGGGGAAACGGTCACAGTTTCTGTTGACGGCGGTATCGCCCTGGAAGCCGTATTCGCAAAGGTACAATGAGAGAACTTGAAAAACTACTCCATTCGGATGTTTCCGAGGACAGACATTATCGGAACGAGCTGAAATACGTCTGCTCCGAGGGAGAGCTTCAGCTGATCCTCGCAAGAATACGCCACATTTGTCCTTCGGATTCCCATGCGTCGGCAACAGGGACATACAGCATCCGAAGCATCTACTTTGACGATGCGCAGAACCGCTGCTTTTTGGAAAACGAAAACGGCACAGACCCCAGAGAGAAGTTCCGTATCCGAATCTACAATGCCTCGGATCGCCGCATCACGCTGGAATGCAAGCGGAAAGAGCATACCATGACCAATAAGGTCAGCTGTCCGCTGACGAAAGACCAGCTTGCTATGATTCTGAATGGGTCTTTGCCGGAATCCGCCGTTGACAGCGACCTGCTGCGAAAGCTTTTCTTACTGCACGAGCAGGACAATCTGAAGCCGAACGTGATCGTTGCCTACGAGCGCACCCCCTTCGTGTACGCGCCCGGGAATGTCCGGATCACCTTCGACCGGAACATTGGAAGCACTACGAACATCTCCGGCTTCTTTGACCCCTACTTGCCTCTGCGACCGGTTCTTCCCACCGGCAAGCACATTCTGGAAGTAAAGTACGACGCGTTTCTGCCAGACTTCCTGTATGAAGTCATGAATCTGGGCAGCCTGACCCAGACCACGTTCTCAAAATATTATTTATGTAGAAAATTCACAGTATAAGGAGAAAAAACATGAGTATTCAAGATGTTTTGAAAAAATCGTTTTTGAACCAGTTCAATTCTGACCTCTCTACCACGTCCATCGTAGGAACGCTGATCCTCACCGCCCTGATCGGCACGTACATTTTCGTGATCTACCGTGCCGTCTGCCGGAAAGCCTTCTATTCCAAGTCCTTCGCCATTTCCCTGCCGGTGATTTCCATGATCACCGCCTCCATCATCATCTCCATTCAGTCCAGCGTTGTAATCTCTCTTGGCATGGTGGGTGCGCTGTCCATCGTCCGTTTCCGAACTGCGGTAAAAGACCCCATGGATTTGGCGTTTTTGTTCTGGACGATTTCTGTGGGCATCATCTGCGGTGCCGGTCTGTTTGAGGTTGCCGTGGAAGCCTCCATTCTGATTACCATAGTTATGCTACTTCTTCATTTTGTCCCCAACGTGAAGCCCGCGCTGCTCCTGCTGGTCAACGGCACGGATTCCAAAATTCAGGCCGAGCTGGAGCAGGTGCTGAAAGACGGCACCCGGTTTTACAAAATCAAGTCCCGGAATATGACCGGCACGGGCATTGACATGATCGTTGAGCTGAAGACGAAAGACGAGAGTGCCCTGATGGAAAAGGTTCTCGCCATTCCCGCAGTAGAAAGCGCCACCCTGATGACCCACGACGGAGAAGTTACATATTAAAACCGGTACTAGCAGTTTTCCCGCAGCCGATTGGCTGCGGGAAAACTGCTTTTATCTTCTTTTACGCAAAAACCGCTCTGGTTACCCAGAGCGGTTTTAACTGTTTTCATGAGGGATCAATAGAACTTTCTCTTGTTCTTACGGGCAGCTTCGGACTTCTGCTTCCGCTTCAGGCTGGGGCTGACGTAGTGCTCACGCTTCTTGACCTCAGCAATCACGCCTTCCTTGGCACAGCTGCGCTTAAAACGACGCAGAGCACTCTCCAGAGACTCGTTCTCCTTGACGCGAATTTCAGACATTGTTTTCCCTCCCTCCGATGGCATCCGGCTCGATCCAGGATGCTTTCAGGGCCATACCGGCTTGATACATTATAATTGTTCTTTCCCGAATTGTCAAGGAATAATTCTAAAAATTCACAAATTATACCGAACTCCAAAGAAAATCTGAAACCATTCCGGAAATCGGATCACTTGACGATCAGGTTGACCAGCTTGTTCTTTACCACAATGGTCTTCACGATCTGGCCGCCCTGCTTCTGCAGGAACTTGGCAATTTTTTCGTCCGCCACGGCGTTTGCCACCACTTCCTCGTTGGAAAGATCGGCGTCCATCAGCACGGTGCCGCGCATCTTGCCGTTGACCTGCACCGCGATGTTCACCTCGGCATCCTTGCACTTTTCCTCGGAATAGGTTGGCCAGCTTTCGTAGGCGATGGTATCGTCATGTCCCAGCAGCTGCCAGATCTCCTCGCCCGCGTGAGGCGTGATGCAGGAAAGCATCTTGATGAAGCCCTCGGCATAGGCCTTGGGGCAGCTGCCGTTCTTATAGACCTCGTTGACGAACACCATCATCTGGGCAATGGCCGTGTTGAAGCCCAGCGCCTCAAAGTCGGAGGTGACCTTCTTCACCGTCTGGTGATAGATTTTGGTGAGCTTGCCGTCGTCGGTATCGGTGATGTTCTTCTCCTCGGTGAAGAAGTTCCAGACGCGGTTGATGAACTTCTTCGCGCCCACCACGCCGGTGGTGCTCCAGGGCTTGGACACTTCCAGCGGCCCCATGAACATCTCGTACAGCCGCAGGGTATCCGCGCCGTACTCCCGCACCACGTCGCTGGGATTCACCACAAATTCCGGGAAGCGCTTGCCCATCTTGATGCCGTTCTCACCCAAGATCATGCCCTGATGCACCAGCTTCTTGAACGGCTCCTTTACGGGAGACAGCCCCTGATCGTACAGGAAGCGGTTCCAGATCCTCGAATACATCAGGTGACCCACGGCGTGCTCCGGGCCGCCAACATACAGGTCAACGGGCATCCAGTGCTTCGCAAGCTCGGGGTCGCAGAACACCTTGTCGTTCTTGGGGTCGATATAGCGGAAATAATACCAGGAGGAACCGGCGCTGCCGGGCATGGTGGAAGTCTCCCGGACGCCGTGAATGCCGTTACGGTCATACTTCTTCCACTCGGTGGCGTTTTCCAGCGGCGCCTGACCGTTGCGTCCCTTGTAATCCTCCAGCTCCGGCAGGATCAGGGGCAGCTCGTCGTCGGGCAGGAAGTAGGTCTTTCCGTCGTCGGTGTACACGCAGGGAACCGGCTCGCCCCAGTATCTCTGACGGGCGAAAATCCACTCCCGGAAATGGTAGTTGACCTTTCTTCTGGCCACGCCGGCCTTTTCCAGCTTGCAGGTGATGGCCTCCTTGGCCTCCTCCACCGTCAGGCCGGTGAACTCTTCGGAGTTGATGAGCTTGCAGCCCTTGCCCAGATAATCCTGCTTCTCAAAGGCGTGCTCGGACACGTCCGCGCCGTCAATGACCTGAATCATGGGGATGTTATGCACCTGAGCGTACTCGAAATCACGCTGGTCGTGACTGGGCACGGCCATGACCGCGCCGGTGCCGTAGCTCGCCAGAACGAAGTCGCCGATGAACACTGGCACCTGCTTGCCGTTGACGGGGTTGATAGCGTAGACGCCCTCCAGACGGCAGCCGGACTTGGTTTTGTTCAGCTCCGTGCGGTCCATGTCGCTCTTCTTCACAGACTCGTCGATGTACGCCTGAACCGCTTCCTTGTTCTGCACCCGGTCCATCAGGCTCTGCACGATCTTGCCGTCGGGGGCAAGCACCATGAAGGTAATGCCGTAGATGGTCTCGATGCAGGTGGTGTAGATGGAGAATTCGCCGCCGCCCACCAGCTGGAAGTCCACCTCCACACCGGTGGATTTGCCGATCCAGTTGCGCTGGATCTCCTTGGTGGATTCCGGCCAGTCGATCTCGTTGAGACCTTCCAGCAGCTTCTCCGCGAAGGCGGGCTGGTCGATGACCCACTGCATCATGTTCTTCTTGACCACGGGATAGCCGCCCCGCTCGGACTTGCCGTCGATGACCTCATCGTTGCTGAGCACGGTGCCCAGCTCCTCGCACCAGTTCACGGGCATCTCGATGCGCTTGGCGTAGCCCGCCTCGTAGAGCTTCTTGAAGATCCACTGCGTCCACTTATAGAAGGACGGGTCGGACGTGGCAATCATCTTCGACCAGTCGTAATCGAAGCCAAGCTCCTTCAGCTGAGCGGAGAAGGTCTCGATGTTCTTCTGGGTAAATCCGTTGGGATGATGGCCGGTATTCACGGCGTACTGCTCCGCCGGCAGGCCGAAGGAGTCATAGCCCATGGGGTGCAGCACGTTGTAGCCCTGCATCCGCTTCATGCGGGAGACGATATCCGTCGCCGTGTAGCCCTCGGGATGACCCGCGTGCAGGCCGACGCCGGAGGGATACGGGAACATATCCAGCACATAGTATTTGGGCTTGGAGAAATCCCACACGTCGGTATAGAAGGTATTATGCTCCTGCCAGTACTTGTGCCACTTGGCCTCAATTTTTGCGTAATCGTAATTCATGCCGAACACACCTCTCAAACCGGCTGCATTTCGGTCAGCCGGATATATACTAATTCTCTTCGATGATGATATCCCGGATATCCACAAGTTCCGCGTCCGCCCACAGGCGTTCCAGATCGTAGAACTTCCGGGCTTCCTCGGTAAAAACGTGGACGACGATGCTGCCGTAATCCAGCAGCTCCCAGGAATTGCCCCGGTGGCCTTCCCGGCTGAGCATCTGCTCCCCCAGCTGCTCCAGCGTGTACTCGGCATAGTCGCAGAGCGTCTTGACGTGGGTGTTGGAGGTGCCGGTGCAGATCAGAAAGTAATCCGCAAGAGAGCTGACCCGGTCAATTTTCAGCAGCTTGATGTTCTGTCCTTTTTTGGCGTCCAGCGCCTTGGTAACCTCGTAAGCGATTTCTTTTGGGGTTAACATAACTTCTTCCTTTCTACAGGGCTTCTGCTTCCTGACGGTTTAGCCAGTCCAGAGCTTCTCTGGACTCCGGCGAAACCTCGTTTCCCTGCTCCTTCAGATGTTCCAGCGTCATTTCCAGCCCCAGCTTCAGCGCCGCGGTCAGGTCGGAAAACGCCAGCTCCCGAAGCTCTTCCACGCCGGGAAAGCTCCGGTTCGGCTCCATATAGTCTGCCACATAAATGATGGTTTCCAGCAGATTCATGTCCGCTTTTCCCGTGGTGTGGCTGCGGATGGCGGAGACCACCGCTTCATTTTCCCCGAAAATCCGCTCCGCCACCATGGAACCGGTGAGTGCGTGGAGGGTTCGGGGGTATTTTCTGGAAAATTCGCCTAATATTTTACCATATTCGGCACAGACTGTCAACTGCAGCGGCCCGTCCAGCGCCTTGGTAATATCGTGGAGAATGCCCGCCCGGGCGGCGTCGGTCACGTCCGCACCCCAGCGTTTGGCCAGCGCCACCGCCGTATCCCGGCAGCCTAAGACGTGCGCCACCCGGTTGGGATTCAGCAGCCGGATGACCACCTGCTCCAACTCCGCCATGGGGAGATTTTTCCACTGGGCGTTCACATCGTACAGCCCATGTTCCCGAATGTACGCCGCCACGCCGGGGGACAGAAACGGCCCCGCGCAGTGGAACGCCAGCATCCGCCGCAGCTGGGTGGAGGAAATATCGACAATGTCGTTTTCCACCAGACAAATCTTCGCCCCCCGCTGTTCCAGCTTTGCCTTACTTTCGGCAACGGCGGTTTTTTCCCCCTTGCTGCCCCGGTAGAAAACGCCCAGCTCTACATTCCTCATAATGTCATCAGTCTGCTTCCACTGATCGAAGCACAGGAACATATCGCTGCCCATGAGCAAAATCAGCTCCGCGTCAGGGCAGCGCTCCTTCAGCTCCGATACGGTCTGGAAGGTGTAGCTGATGCCGCCCCGGTTCAGCTCGATGTCCGAAACCTCGGCCTTCGGGCAGTCCGCCGCCGCAATGCGCAGCATTTCGAGACGCTGCCGCGGGGTGGGCGAGTGCTCCGGTATCGCCTTGTGGGGCGCAATACTCGTGGGGACGATCACGAGCTTATCGAGTTTCAGCGCCGTGACCGCCTGCTTCGCCGCCTGAATGTGGCCGGCGTGTGGGGGATTGAAGGTTCCACCGTAAATGCCGATTCGTTCCATTTGCACCGCTCCTGTACCTGTTTATCCCGCAAAATGCGGAAGAAAAATTCCGCTGCTGTTCCTTTGTGGCACCGTTCGGGTTATTTCTGTTTTCTCTGCTGCCGTTCCCGGCTTTGCTCAATGGACTTTTCGATGGCCTGTTCCCGGAAATACTGGTTGCGCTGCTCCCGCGCCTGACGGGCTGCCTGACGGCGGGCGCGAACGCCCTTGCCTACCGGGTCAGCCTTGGACTTGGGGGTCTCCTTGTGTTTGGCACGGCCGGTCTGGTTGCGCTCGGCCTGACATTTTTCGCTGAACCGCCAGATGACGAACTTGGAACCGACGCAGGAAATGCCGTCGGCACCGGTGGCCTCGCAGATGGCGTCGGACACCTCGCGCGCGCTCATCAGTGCGGTTTCCAGCACCTTGCCCTTCACCAGCTCCCGTGCGGTGAGCAGCTTGTCCGCTTCCGCGACCACCGCCTCCGTCACGCCGTCCTTGCCCACCATCAGGGTGGTTTCCAAGTTGTTCGCCTGCGCCCGGAACTCGGCGCGCTGTTTACTTGTCAGCATAGCCTTCCTCCTTGAGTTTGTCGTAAAATGCCCGCAAAGCAACCGCCCGGTGGGACACCTGATTCTTTTCCTCAGGCGTCACCTCCGCCAGCGTCTTGCCGAAGGGCGGATAGTAGAAAATGGGATCATAGCCGAAGCCGCCCGTCCCGGCTGGGGCGCGCAGCAACTCGCCATGCACCTCACCCCGGGCCTGAATCACCTTGCCTTCAGGCGTGACCATGGTGATGACGCAGACGAACTGCGCCTGACGCTGGCCGTCGGGAACGTTTTCCGTGTTTTTCAGCAGCAGCTGCAACCTGCCCCAGTCGTCCAGCGTATCGTCGAAGCCGTACCGGGCGGAGTAAATGCCGGGTTCCCCGTTCAGGGCGTCCACGGCAATGCCGGAATCGTCTGCCAGCGCCGGAAGCCCGGTGGCCCGCATGACTGCGTTGGCTTTCAGAAAGGAATTTTCCTCAAAGGTAGTTCCCGTTTCCTCCACGTCAATGTCCACGCCCAGGTCGGACTCCATCACCAGCTCCATATCAAATTTCTCGGTGATTTTCCGGATTTCTTCCCATTTATGTCTGTTTTTGCTTGCCAAAACTACTTTCATGATACTTCCTCAGATCAATGCTTCCACGAATTCCTTTGCGCTGAAGGGCATCAGGTCGTCCGCCTGCTCGCCCACGCCCACAAACTTCACGGGGATTTGCAGGGCGTCCGCTACGGCGATGACGATGCCGCCCTTGGCAGTGCCGTCCAGCTTGGTCAGGGCAATGGCCGTGACCCCCGCAATTTCCTTGAACTGTTTTGCCTGAATCAGGCCGTTCTGGCCGGTGGTGCCGTCCAGAACCAGCAGGACTTCCTTGGCAGCGTCGGGCAGCTCCCGTGCCACAATGCGGCTGATCTTGTTCAGCTCGTTCATCAGGTTCGTCTTGTTGTGCAGCCGTCCGGCGGTGTCAATGAGAATCACGTCCACGTCCTTGGCCTTGGCGGACTGGATGCCGTCAAACACCACGGAGGCCGGGTCCGCGCCCTCGTGCTGGCGGACGATGGATGCGCCGCTTCTGCCCGCCCAGATTTCCAGCTGATCGGCGGCCGCCGCCCGGAAGGTGTCTCCCGCCACCAGCATGACCTTCTTTCCCTGAGAGGTCAGCTGCTTCGCGATCTTGCCGATGGTGGTGGTCTTGCCCACGCCGTTGACGCCGATGACCAGAATCACGCTGGGGTGGGTGGACAGATTCAGCTCCGTGTCCCCCACGGAAAGCATGTCCACCAGAATTTCCTTCAGCGCTTCCCGCGCTTCCTCCGTGGTTTTCAGGTGCTGCTCCCGGACGGCCTTGCGCAGCCGTCCCACAGCCTTGACGGAGGTGTCCACACCCAAGTCTGCCAGAATCAGGCTTTCCTCCAACTCGTCGTAAAAATCGTCGTCAATCTCGGAAAAGCCGGAAAACACACTGCCCAGCGTGCCGCTGAGCGCTTCCCGGGTCTTGGTCAGTCCGGCCTTGATCTTGTCAAAAAAGCCCATAAAAATCTCCTTTTTATTCCACGATTCCCAAATATTCTTCCATCTGGTTCAAGTCCAGCCGCAGCAGCTTGCTCACGCCCTGCTCCTGCATGGTCACGCCGTAAAGCACGTCGGAGGCTTCCATGGTGCCCCGGCGGTGGGTGATGACGATGAACTGGGTCTTCTTCGCCAGATTGTGAAGATAGCTGGCAAACCGCTCCACGTTCCGGTCGTCCAGTGCCGCGTCGATCTCGTCCAGCAGACAGAAGGGCGTCGGCCGCACCTTCAGAATGGCGAAGTACAGCGCCGTCGCCACGAATGCTTTCTCGCCGCCGGAGAGCAGCGTGATGGTCTTGACCTGCTTTCCGGGAGGCTGGACGCGAATCTCAATGCCGCAGGTCAGGGGATTTTCCGGGTCTTCCAGAACCAGCTGTCCCTTGCCGCCGCCAAACATTTCTTCAAAAGTCTGCCCAAAATAGTGGTCGATTTTCCCGAACTCCGAAACAAAGATGGTGGTCATCTCTTTGGTGATGTCCCGGATGACGCTTTCCAGCTCCCGCTTGGAGGTCAGCACGTCGTCCCGCTGGGAAGCAAGGTACGTGTAGCGCTCGTTGACCCGGGCATATTCCTCGATGGCGCCCAGATTGGGCGTACCCAGCGCGGCAATTTTCCGTTTCAGCTCTGCCGCACAACGGTTTCCGGCAGTGACGTTTTCGATCTGGCCCCGATGCTCCGGGGCGGTGCCGGGGGTCAGGCCGTAGGAATCCCACAGCTTGTCCACGATCTGCTTTTCCTCCATGGAGGAAGTGACCTTCTTCTGTTCCAGCAGTGCGCAGGCGCGCTCCATGTTGAGAATGTCCTTGTTCTTTTCCTGGGCGTCCCGCTCGGCGCGGGTCTTGGAGGCTTCCGCTTCCGCCCGGTCTTCCAGCGTCTTTTGCATCAGGGCGTTCATCCGGTCGGACTCCGCGTCGTTTTCCTCCTGCTTGATTTTCAGCTGGGCGATCTCTCCTTCCAGACGGTGGGTGTCCTCCCGGATGGCATCCGCCAGCGCTTCCTTCTTCTCCCGGTCGCCCTCCATGGCCGCCCGGAGGTTCTGGAGGTCCGCAATGTGGGTCAGCGCCGTACCCCGCTCGGCTTCCAGCGCCGCTTCCGCAGTTTTCAACTCCGTCATCTGTCCGGTGATGGCGGCGTTCGCTTCCGCCGCTTCCGTCTGACTGCCTTCCAGCTGTGCCAGCGTCTGCCGGGTCTCGGCAAGCTGCTGGGTGTACACCTGAATCTTCGCCTGCTGGGCGGCATAGCGCTCCCGGTCGGAGGTCTGCCGCGCGTTCAGCGCGTCCCGCTCCCGCTGGGCGGAGGTCTCCGCTTCCGTGATGGCGTTCAGCAAGATCTCAAACTGCTTTTCCTGCCCCTGCAGGCGCAGCACCTGATCCTCCGCGCCGCGAAGCTGATCCTGCGCCGCCTTCATCTGGAATTCCACCTGGTCGCACTGCCGCTGGGCTTCCTGCAGATCCGCCTGGGCAACCAGCAGCTCCTGTTCCAGCTTCTTTTCCTGAGCCGTCAGCTTTTCCAGCTCATTTGCCCGGGACAGAATGCCCGCTTCCTTATTCACGGAGCCGCCGGTCATAGAGCCGCCGGGGTTCATGACCTGACCGTCCAGGGTGACAATCTTGAACCGCCCCCGGTACTTCTGAGACATGGCGATGGCCGCATCCATATCGGACACGATGACCGTCCTGCCCAGCAGATTTTCCACAATGCCCCGGTACTTTTCATCGCTCGCGGTCAGCTGGGAGGCAATGCCCACGAAGCCCCGGCAATTTTCCAGCCCGGTCTCCTGTAAGCTCCTGCCCTGAATATTGGACATAGGCAGGAACGTCGCACGACCGCCGCCGGTGCGTTTCAGGTAGCCGATGGCCGCCTTGCCGTCCTGCTCCGTCCCAACCACGATCTGCTGCATGGCCGCGCCCAGCGCGATCTCAATGGCCACCGTGTAGCTGTCCTCGGTGCGGATCAAACGGGACACGGGGCCGTGGATATTCCGCAGCGCGCCCCGCTGGGCTTCCTGCATCACCATGCGGACGGCCTTGTTATAGCTTTCAAAGTCCCGCTCCATTGCCCGGAACACTCTGGCCTTGGCCGTCACGGAATCCCGCCGGGAGGTCATGTCCCGGATTTTTTCCTGCAATTCGTCCCGGCGTTTGACCCGGGTATTCTGCCGGAGGGTGTAGCCTGTAATGGTGTTATTGGCCGCGGTCACTTCCTCCTGGGCTTTTTTCAGTTCCTTGCGGCAGCCATCCAGATTGGTCTGGGCTTCCTGCTGTCTGGCCGCGCCGGCGGACAGGTCGGCATTCAGCTGCTCCAACCGCTCCTTGGTCTGCGCCATGCTTTCTTCCAGACCCCGCACGTCTGCCTGACGTCCCGCGACATCCGCCGCCAGAGCGGATTCCTTCCCCCGCAGCTCCAGAAACTGCTTGGTCAGTCCCTGTGCGCTGGCCGTCATGGCGGTGAGCTTGTGCTGCAAATCGTCCAGCTCCCGGCGTTTTCCCGCGAGAGCCGCTTCAATTTCCTCAATTCTGGCCTTCGTCTGGTCGATCTGGGACACGATGCCGCCGGAGCGGTCTTCCTGCCCTTTCAGCTCTTCCTCGATGCGGGAAATGTTGGCGTTGTTGTTCTCCACATTGCCCCGAAGCACGGCCATCTGCCCGTCCAGCTGCTGATGCGTAGCGGACAGCATATTCACTTTCAGACGGACGGTTTCCAGTTCGCCGTCCCGGGTACGCAGGGCTTCGCCCAGCTGGTCTGCCTGACGGTACAGGGCGTCCAGATCGTCGTGAGCCTGCTGCAAAACGAAGGACGCGGACGCATAGTCCTCCTCCGCCTTCTTGGCGGCGGCGGAAAGTCTGTCCAGCGTATCCAGCCACACGGCCACCTCCACGCCTTTCAGCTCGTCCTTCAGTTCCAGATATTTTTTTGCCTTTTCCGACTGCTGCTTCAGCGGTTCCAGCTGCAATTCCAGCTCGGAGACCTTGTCGCCGATGCGCAGCAGATTGTCCTCGGTGGCGGCCAGCTTCCGCTCCGTCTCCTCCTTGCGGTGACGGTATTTGGAGATGCCTGCGGCTTCCTCGAAGATCTCCCGGCGGTCGCCGCTTTTCAGGGAGAGAATTTCGTCGATCCTGCCCTGACCGATATTGCTGTAGCCCTCCCGTCCCAGACCGGTGTCCATGAACATCTCGTTGATGTCCCGCAGGCGGGCGGACTGCTTATTGATGTAATATTCGCTGTCGCCGGAGCGGTAGTAGCGCCGGGTGACCATCACCTCGTCGGCGTCGTAGGCCAGCGCCCGGTCGGAATTGTCCAGCGTCAGGGTCGCCTCGGCGAAGCCAACGGCGGTGCGCTTCTGGGTGCCGCCGAAGATCACGTCTTCCATTTTGGCGCCCCGGAGGGTTTTGGAGCTTTGTTCGCCCATGACCCACAGAATGGCGTCGGAAATATTCGATTTTCCGGAGCCGTTGGGGCCGACGATGGCGGTAATGTCGTCGCCGAACCGGATCAGCGTCTTGTCCGGGAAGGACTTAAAGCCTTGCAATTCCAATGATTTCAGATACACAGCATAACCTCATGTAAAAGAGAGTAAAAGATAATAATTCAGTTTATTATATCTGACAAACTGCGCAAATGCAAGAGTTTCTTTCAGGCAATGCGGAAAAGCCGCTCCCATCACAGAATAGGAGCGGCTTTACGCCTTATGAAGCATCAGTTGTATTCTGGAATTTGATGACCACCGTGTCCCCGATGACCTTGATAGAGCCTTCGTCCGGCCAGCAGGGCATCGCCTTTACCTCCTGCGTCTGCGCAAGCTGCTGCGTTTTTTCCTCGCTTGCCTGAGGGATGCTGTAGCCGAACGAGTAGCGAATCCACCAATTCCGGCTGTACTTGTTTATCAGATCAACGGCAGCGTTGTTCCCGCCGTATACGTCCTCTTCCTGCCACGAATTATACATCAGCGGGTCGTCAATACTTCCGATGAACGCCCAATCCTTTTCCGTATTGAACCCTTCCGTCATACGAACCTGCACGACCATTGCGTTCAGGTAGTTTTCCGTCTGACGGTTGGCGTAGTACAGCGCCGTATAATTCACATTTGCACCGTTGGCATAGGCAAAGACGAGAATCAACAAAGCCGCACTTGCGATTCTTCGTCCGTATTTTGCCGCTGGCACATCTGGTAAACACTCTCCCATTACAACAGGGACGCACGGAACCAGCGCAAATCCATACACCATCAGGGTATAGATCCAGCTGTTGGGACACATGATGACAATGAAGTTGACCGCGACCGGGAAAATCATGCACAGCAGAACCGTCATGAGCTTATTCACTGGTTTTACGGTTTTTTGAATCAGCAGATACCCCAGCTGAACCGCTGTCAGCACCGCCAGAAGCCCATACAGCAGCTTCAGAAATTTGGTATTGGCAAGCTCACAGTAATCTTTCAATGGGAACGTGCAGAAGGTGCTGAACGCACGCCAGACCAGCCCCAGGATATCCGTCAGGGAAAGTTGTCCCATCTCTCCTACGCCCTGATAATCGCTCAGTGATACTGAACTTCAATTAAAATCTTTAAAAAAGATTTTAATTGAAGTTCATATGAGACTTGTTTTGTGATTTCTTTCCTTATAAATCACAAAACGGGCAGCGCCATTAGGCGATACCTTCCTGATTAAAATCAAAGATTTTAATCAGGAAGGTATCAGTTCCCCATTTTATCCGCAAATCCTTTACCGGAACAGCCCAGCTGTGTCCACCGGCTTCCGGTTCTTTTCACTGCGCCGCAGAATTGTCTTCGTCCCGGTCAGCTGCACCCGCAGAATTCCCCGCAGAAGATACCTCGGCGGGAACGTATTTCCCCTTTGCAGGAAATACCGTCTTGCGTAATATTTCAGCAGCCGGATGCTCTCCTCCGTGTTGTCCGGGTAGTCTGCCAGATAGGAAAGGGCGTCTACAAAGCTGATGTCGAACTCCCGCCGCAGTTCCGGGAAGCGTTCCAGTACCTTTTCCCGGCGCTTTGCCATGAAATCGATCCGGTCGATGGCGATCTGTGCTCTGGCCGCCGGGGACTGCATCACGCTGGACGCGCGCTGGCGGTAATTATACACAACGCGCGGGTCGCAGACAACTTTCGCGGCGTTCATGACACCCTGATAGGTGAAATATTCGTCGTCGATCTTGTGTCCCTCTTCAAAGAAAATGCCGTCGAAAAGCGCCCGTTTATACAGCTTGTTCCACAGAAGCCCGCAGGTCCAGTCCGTGGTGAAGCGTACCAGAAAGGCTTTTCCCTCCATCACACACCGGCTTTCGTCGGCGAGCCACTGCTCCGTGCGGGTGCGGAACCGGTTCTGAAACGCACACCGGACGATATCCGCGCCGTTTTCTTTCAGGAGCGACATCATATAGGCATATGCCCCCGGCTCCAGAAAATCGTCGCTGTCCGCAAAGCTCAGGTATTCCCCTGTGGCCGCCCGCAGTCCTGCGTTTTTTGCCGCCGCCGCGCCACCGTTTTTCTGGTGGATGACCCGAATGCGGCTGTCCCGCTGGGCATATGCGTCACAGATGGCACCGGAATCGTCAGTGGAGCCGTCATCGATAAGGATGACCTCCAGCTTTTCGTAGTCCTGAGACAGGATGCTGTCCAGACACTCCGGCAGGTAGGCCGACACGTTATACACCGGCACAATGACCGAAATCACGTCCTTCATTCCTGACGCTCCCCTCTCCTGCCCAGCTTGCCGTACAGCCACCAGAACGGCTTCATGGGATAGGCTTCCTCATACACCCAGGAAAACTCCCGGCAGAGCGGGAACAGATCAAATTCCTTCCCCTGCCTCAGTCCGTCCCGGAGCTTTTTCCGCAGGGTTTTCAGGAGCCGCCCCATGCCCGGATTGTCCCATTGCTTTGCAAAGCCGATCTGTTCGTATGTACTGTAAATATATTGCCTGACCGCCTTTTTCAGCAGTCTCTGGTTGCCGTTTTCCCGTGCGAAAGCGATCTGGTTTTCCGTCGCTTCCAGAATGTGCAGCTTTCTCGGCGTCCACTTAGACAACATAATACCCACGGGATTCTGGTAGTAAGCGTACAAAGGCTCCCGCGTCACAGCCACCTTTCCCGCGCGGTACACAGCGAGATAGGTGGTGAACTCGTCCTCGTGCAGCTTTCCTACGGGATAGCGCAGGGTGTCAAACAGGCTCTTATGGTACAGCTTGTTCCATGCGATCGCCGGTACATCTTCCCCGGCCTCGTCGGGGCAGTAATAGTCGTCCGACGACAAAACGCGGTATTCCGGCGCACCCATAGCCGGGAAATCCCCGCCCCCGGTGCGGAAATAGCCGCAGGCACTGAGCAGGCACCCCGTTTCCTGAACCATCGTGTACAGCCGCAGCAGGAAATCCGGATGCACCCAGTCGTCGCTGTCCACGAAGGCCAGCCACTGGCTGCCGCTGTTGGCCTGCGCCCAATCAATGCCCGTATTCCGGGCAGCGGAAAGGCCGCCGTTTTTCTGATGAATGACATGGATTCGACCGTCTTTCCGGGCGTATTCCTCGCAGATATCGCCGCAGCTGTCCGGGCTGCCGTCGTCCACCAGTACAAGGTCAAAATCCGCAAACGTCTGGGCAAGGATGCTGTCCACGCACCGGTGCAGGAACGCTTCCACCTTATAAATCGGGACAATTACGCTGATTGCGGCCATAGACTTCTCTCCTTTGTATCGTTCAGCGCTTCAGAAAAAGCGCTTTCAGTCTGTTATAGGTCTTCTCTCCCAGCAGCTTCGTGAAGAACGCATACCGGGCGGCGGAGACCTTTTCGTAGTGCAGCCGCGCCCGCTCCGCTTCCAGCTCCCTGCGCTCCTCCTCCGTCTTCCAGCTGCTGGCAAACCAGTGAATGGCAACGGTTTTCCTCGTTCTGTGCAGCTGCTCCGTGTCAAAGTCCACCGGGCAGAACACTTCCTTGGGGTAGACCGCAAAGCCGTCCACGACCTGAAATTTTCCATTCGGCACCAGCCCATGTTCCCGGCACAGGGACGTCAGGACGGAGACATTGGTAGTCACGTCGTGGGTGCCGTCGGGCTTTACAAAACTCGCGCTGTCATAATGCTGCAAAAATTCCTGAAACAGCGGAAAGCCCGGGCAGCAGGCAAGCAGCCCCGTCTGCACGCTGGCATCCGTTTCAAATCCGGCGAAGGCGTCGTGGGCGAGGAAGGGCGTCAGGGGCTTCACCAGCTCCACGTCCGTGTCCATATAAATGCCGCCCATTTCCGTCATGGCCTTCAAGCGAACATAGTCCGTGACAAACGCCCAGCGTCTGGCCGCGTAAGCCTGACACACGTACTCCGGCGCGGCGGAAACGTCGAAATTCTCCTCGTTCCACTCGATGATCTGGTAGTCCGGGCAGAATTTCTTCCAGCTTTTGATGCACTTTTCCGCCAGCTTCGGCTTGGGATTTCCGCCAAACCAGCAGTAATGAATGATTTTTGGAACGCTCATTCATGTTCTCCTTTCCGCAGATGCTTTCCGATTTTCCGCGTCAGGCCGGACACGCCGTCTTCCCGCAGTGTCCGCGCCGCCCCTTCCAGCGGCCAGTAAAGCCGCACAAGTTTGGGGTGCATGGCGCTGAACATGGTCTCAAACTGCGCTTTCGTGAACGGGATCTCCCGTCTGAGCCGCCGGGCGGCCTTTTCAATGTCCCGGGCGGCCTTGGGGTCGTTCAGCTCGTACCTGACCCGGTGGTAATCCCCCGCCGCTTCTTCGGCATACAGAGTACCGAAGCGCTCCCGGAGGGTCGTGTACCCCACCGAGGAATAAAAGCGGATGATCCGTTCCAGCGCCCACAGATAGTCCAGCTTCTTCATGGAGAATCGGCTCTGGGTGGTACTGCCGGGATTGGTGCGGTAAAAATACAGGCTGTAGGGAATGCTCGCAATGGTTTTCGCCCCGTAAATCCAGTGACACACAGCCTCGTTGTCCTCGTATACCCGCCCGGGGCAGAACAGATAGGACTGAACCAGTTCCCGACGAACCAGCTTGGCACATGCCACCCATCCGGGGTATTTTCCCGCATCAAACAGCGCCGTCAAGGGTTCTTCCGCCATGGAAAGCAGCTCCCAGCTGACCTCCACCGGCGCGGAAAAGTCTCCCGGAATCTCCGGCGCTTCCAGCATCCGGCACATGCTCATAGCCGCGCCGCTCTCGTCGGCGGCCTGCCGCAGACGCTCCAGCATCTGCGGATGCACGGCGTCGTCGCTGTCCACGAAGCAGACCCATTCTCCTTTGGCAGTAGCAAGGGCGCGGTTTCTTGCCGCGGCCTGTCCCTGATTTTCCTGATGGATGACCCGCACCCGGCTGTCCCGCGCCGCGTAATCGTCGCAGATGGCGCCGCAGTTGTCCGGGCTGCCATCGTCCACCAGAATCAGCTCAAAACCAGAAAACGTCTGGGAAAGGATGCTGTCGATGCAGGCATGGAGATAGGCTTCCGCCCTGTAAATCGGCACGATCACGCTGATCTCAGGCATTTTTCTTCCTCTCCAATCGCGCCCGCACCTCCAGCCACAGCCGGTAGGCTCTGGTTCTCAGAGGGAAAAAGCGGTACAGAAAATCAAAATCCGGCCAGAATGCAATACAGCCGTGCTTCCAGGCAAGGGGGATCAGCCTGCGGATTTTCTTTTCGATCTGGCCGATCTCCGCCGTCAGCTCCGCCGCGTTGTCCGCCCGCTCGGCGGTGTACAGATTCGCCAAGGCGTTATCCAGATATCCCCGTATCCGAAATTTGACCAGTTCCTCGTCTCCCATGGCGGTAAAAAACGCCAGCTGCTGGTCATACGCCTCCCACGCATGAAACCGCTTCGGCGACCACGCACTGCGGATGATTCCCTTAGGATTGATAAAATAGGCGTACAGCGGCGCGGGAATCACCGCAATTTCCTTCTGGGCAAACAGGAGACGGTAAGTCACGAATTCGTCCTCGTGGATTTTCCCCACGGGATAGCGGATGTCCCGGAAGCAGCTCCTGCTGTAGAGCTTCCCCCATGCAACGGTGGCGTTGACAAAATGCTCCATGTAAAACTGCTTCGGCGTCCAGCGGCACGGACGCATATCCTCCGGCAAAACCGCCGGGTCTGCCCCCTCCGTCTCCTGATAACCGCAGACGCTGATTTTCAGATCAAACGCCGTGGCGGCGTCCAGCAGCCGGGCAAGCAGCTCCGGATGTACCCAGTCGTCGCTGTCGGCGAAAATCAGCCACTGGCTGTCGCTGTTGGCTTCCACCCAATCAATGCCTGCGTTCCGGGCATCGGACAGGCCGCCGTTTTCCTTGTGGATGACATGGACGCGGCCGTCCTGCCGGGCGTATTCGTCACAAATCTCCCCGCAGCGGTCAGGACTGCCGTCGTCCACCAGAATCAGCTCAAAATCCTGATAAGTTTGCCTTAGAATGCTGTCCACGCACCGATTCAGGTAAGGCTCGACCTTGTACACCGGCACGATCACACTAATTGTGGGCATCTTTTCTCACGACCTCCGCTAATTTATCAAACCATGGGCGCAGGGGCGCATTGTCATACCGGCAGTTTTCCATCGCCAGCAGCTCCGGCAAATACCGTTCCACTTCCTCAGGGGTTTTTGCGTAGCGGACATAGGGCAGGTAGGAAATCCATTCATAGGTTCCCCGAACCTTGTGGTTACTGCTGCTCATGGCGATGCAGGGCGTACCGGCGAGAGCACAGAACACCATGCCGTGAAGCCGGTCTGTAATGACCAGCTGCGCCGAGGCAAGCTCCTCCATTTTCTCCCGAACTTGCATTTCCCGGCTCTGCTTCGTGACCTTCTGGCCGGAATACATATCCGTATAGCCGAAGGCAATGCCCTTCGACCGCAGCATTTCTTCCAGATTTTCCCGTTCCTCCACAGGAAGGGAACGCTCCTTGTCACTGCGCAGGCACAGGAGGACGCCTTCCCGCCGTTGAGGTTTCGCGCCAAAGGTGTCCATGGACGCCGAAAGCACGATGTCCGGAGTCAACAGCACCCGCGTGTTGGGGTACAGCGACGTCATGATGTCGTAGGACTGCTTTTCCCGCGCCACCATGGTCAGCTTTTTCCGTCCGTCGTAGACTTCCGTGGAGGCTTTTCCCTCCGCGTCTCCGTCTTCCCCCGGCAAATAGCAGATCGTCTGTGGAAAGATGACATTCCGGTTTTTTGCAAAGGCGGAGACCTGACGGCGGTGGAGATTTTCCTCGTTCCGCCACTGATTTCCCAGATGCCCGCCGCCAAGCTGGGCAATGAAGCCGTTCTTCGGCACCCATTTCCGAATTCGCTCCCAGTCCCGGGCATAGTCCTCGTCGGTCAGCTCCACGATCCGCTCTTCCTCCCAGCCGCAGGACTTGAGGAACGCCTTCTGCGCCAGAACGATCGCACTGTCCCCCAGATTGTCATGGGACGGCGTTCCGATCAGATAGACCTTTTGTCCCAGAGGAAATACGATCTCCCGCCACTTTTTCAGGCGGCGCTTCCGTTCCAGATGGTGCTCCCACTGCCTGTGATACCACCAGTAGACCGGGCGCAGGAATCGTTTCAGGGAATCCGAAATGCGCATTGTTGTCATCTCTCCCGTCTGTCCAGACGCAGAATTTGGAAAACCGTCCGCTTCCCCCAGCGCAGGAAGCTGTGGAGCCAGGAATCAGGATACCACTTTTTCAGCTCCTTCACCGTGAGCCGGGAACTGTAGTAGCGGAGCTTGCCGGCAAAAACGCTGTTGCTGTCCGCCAGCTTCCCGCTGAGGAATGCTTCCATCTCCGGCGTGTACCATTTGGCCTCCGGCCGGTTTCTCAGCTGGGCATATGTCGGGGTTTTCAGGCTGGGGATCACCCCCAGACTCATGAAGTGGCTGGAATTGACGCAGTAAGGACTGCCGCAGTGCTTTCCCACCGCTTCAAAGGGAATAGGCGCGTCCACATCCTCGAAAATGTTCACACCGTCGTAATCGGCATAGCATTTGGTCAGCACGCCGGTCTGCAGATTCAGCGTCCCCGACCAGTCCCCGGCGAAGCAGAATTCCTTCCGCTTCACGCAGAAATTTTTCGTGGTGAACTCAAACAGCGGCGAGTGGAATTTTTCGCCGTTGGCGAGGTATTCCTCCCGCGTTCCCTTGGTAAAGATGCCAAAGGGCTTGCGCTGCTCGTCTCTCGTCAGCGCTGCCTGAGGGTACGCCCCCACCTTTTCCATGGACAGCCGCTGAATTTCCTCGATGTAAGGAACATACTCGTCGCACAGGTTCAGCTGTAACAGAATGGACGCCCCGGCGTCGCGCATTTTCCGGATGTTGTCGAAAAACGTCTCCACCCAGCCTTTGCGCAGCAGCTCCGTATAGTGCATGGAGAAGGAAAGGTGCAGATGGCCGATGTTCTCCCCGCAGGCCTCGATCAGTTCGTCAAAGCGGCGGCTCAGCGTCCCGTTGGTGGTGATATTGACAAAATGCCCCTCTTTCAGCAGCTCCCCCACGATGGGGACAACCTCTTTCTGCGCCAGCGTCTCTCCCGCGCCGCAGATGCTGATGAAGCACGTTCCCCCCACCCGTTCCGGGCGCAGCGCCCGGGCGATGTGCTCCGGGGAATAGGGCATGTCCGCCAGTGCCATCTTCCGTCTGTCTTCCTGAATGATATAGCAGTAGGGGCATTCCAGATTGCACACCGACACCGGCACCAAACACTCAAAGAACCGCTTGATCTTAGCCATTCTTCCCCTCCAGAACCCGGACGTCGTCAAAGTGGATGCTGCCCCAGCCGTTGGTGTTCCACTTCATATTGTACAGCGGCTCGTCCTCCTCTACGGTAAAGGCGAAGGCGCGCACCACGATATCGTGGCGGGTCTGGGTTGTGCCGTCGTAGGAAATGGTAATGAGGTCGGCGACATACTCCCCGGGGGCAAGATTTTTCCCGTCAAATTCCAGCTTCACGGTACTTTCTCCCGCCCGGAGGGTAAAGGTCTGGGAATAAGCCGTGCCGACGGCTGCGCCCCCGGCGCTGCATATCACAAAGCGGAGCATCACGTCGGGGATTTCGCGCCTGCTGTCATAATCCAGCGAAAAGCGCAGCTTCTTCTCCCGCGCCATGCTGCTGCAGTCCAGATGCACCGCGTTGAGATGGCATGCTTCCGTAATGCCTTCCATACGCTTGATTTTGGACACGTCGTAATCGCTTTGCAGCGCCAGCATATTGCCCTTGGCGTACACCCCGATGGCGTCCTCCACGTCTCCGTCAAAGATAATTTTTCCCTTGTCCAGCACGATGCACCGGTCGCACAGCTGACGGATGGTGCCCATATTGTGGCTGACGTAAAGGACAGTCCGTCCCTCGACCTGAGCGACCTCCCGCATTTTTTTCAGGCACTTCTGCTGGAAATTTACGTCGCCCACCGCCAGCACCTCGTCCATGATCATGATCTCGCTGTCCAGATGCGCAGCGACGGAGAAGGCCAGCTTGACGAACATACCGGAGGAATACCGCTTCACCGGGGTGTCGATAAAGTCCCGCACCTCGGAAAATTCGATGATGTCCTCCATTTTGGCATCGATCTCCGCTTTGGTCATGCCGAGGATCGCACCGTTCATGTAGATATTCTCCCGGCCGGTCATTTCCCCGTTGAACCCGGTTCCCACCTCCAGCATGGAGGCGATACGGCCGTAGATGTCAATCTCACCCTCGGTGGGCGCGGTGACGCGGCACAGCAGCTTCAGAAGCGTGCTTTTTCCCGCGCCGTTGCAGCCGATGATGCCCAGCGCCTCGCCCTTGTGTACCGTCAGGTCAACGCCGTTCAGCGCCATAAAGGTCTGCCCCACAAGGCGCTGATCCATATTCACGGGCAGATTGGGGTCTTCCTTTCCCCGCACACGCGCCCACCAGCTCTGCAGGTCGGCGGTCAGCGTGCCGCCACCGATCTGCCCCAGCTTGTAGCGTTTTTTCACGCCGGTCAGGCGGATGGCAATATCCTGTTCGTTCATGTTCCGCCCTCCTTACACCGTATCCATAAAGGTGCGTTCCACCTTGTTGAAGACCACAATGCCCAGCACCGCGACCACCAGCGTCACGCCCCATGACAGGAAATAATAGCCCCAGTTCACCGTTCCCTGCCCTAGAATCGCATAGCGCATCAGCTCCACGGACTCGGTGACGGGGTTGATCTGAAGCAGCGTGCGCATCCAGCCCTCGCCCAGCATGGACAGGGGATATACCACCGGCGTGGCGTACATCCACAGCGACACACCGAAATCCACCAACACCGTGAGATCCCGGTATTTTGTGGTCATGCTGGAAATGATGATGCCGAAGCCCATGCCCAGAATGCCCAGATGCACCAGCTCCACGGGAATCATCAGCCACCACAGCCAGTGGGGATGCACCACGCCCTCAATGAGGTAGTACACCATAAACACCAGCACCAGCGCCATCTGAATCCCGAAGCGGATGACCGTGGAGATGACGTTGGAGATGGGCGTGGTCAGGCGGGGAAAATACACCTTGCCGAACACGTAGGCGTTGGCGGTAAAGGTATTGGCGTTGTGTACCAGACAGGTAGCGAAATAGCTCCAGACGGCGTTGCTGCACAGATAGAACAGGAACGTGGGGATTCCATCGGTGCCGATGCCGGCAATGCCGCCGAAGACGAACGCCTGCACGATGCTGGTAAACAGGGGCGTCAGGAAAATCCACGCAGGGCCGAGGATGGTCTGCTTATAGCTCACCACGAAATTCCGTTTGGTGAACAGGTAGATTAAGTCCCGGTACTGCCAGACCTCTTTCAGGTTCAGTTCCAGCAGACGGTGCTTCGACGAGATATGGGTGTGATAGGTAGACTGGTTGTTGTTTGGCATATTGTGTCCTCTTTATAAAGCAGAACGTTATCAGCTCTGCGCATTTCTCATTTTCAGTATCTTCGCCGGAACGCCGCCCACGACCGCGTAGGGCGGCACGTTCTTTGTCACCACCGCCCCGGCGCCCACAACGCTGTGGTCTCCCACCGTAACGCCGGGCAGAATGATCGCGCGGGTGCCGATCCAGACGTCGTTTCCGATGTGGATAGGCTGTTCCTCCGAAAAGCCCTGCTGGCACATGGGGATGTCCAGCCGGTCAAATCTGTGGTTATGGGACAGGAGCACGCACTCAGGCCCCATCATAACATGGTCGCCGATGGTCACGCTGCCGCCCACGTTGCAGTCAATGCCCACGCCGCTGAAATCGCCGATGGTGAGGTCGGAATCAAAGTTGGCGCCGTGTTCAAAATTGACGTTCCGACCGCAGCTTTTCACGAACCGGCTGGCGAAGAAAAAGCGGATGCGCCGGCAGCGCCCCCCCCCGATCTGCGGAAGCAGGAAGTTTCATTGCGAAAGAATAGTAGAGCGTCCTACAAATCCAGCGTTTTACTCTCATCAAAAACAATCTCACCGTATGTCCCCCCGGTTTTTAACTTTGTTCCTTACAATCAGGAAAAGCATCGCAAGTTTAGTGTGTTTTTTATGAAACAGCTTACAATACACAGGATTGCTCCAAACCACGACCTTTGTCCTGCACTGCTTGAAAGATTCCAGTGTGCCGATTGTTCCCGCAATGTCCATTTTCTCCGAAATAGAGTAGTCCTTCCGTGCGGAAACAGCAGTCAGCAGTCTGTCAAAGTGGGATAATACAAACCAGTCCCGTGTCGCCACGCTTTCCGCGTCCATCGCCCCGAGCTTTTCCATGGAAGCCGTGACCATCTGGTAGAAGCAGTCGCACTGCTCCAAAGACGGTGCTTTTCTGGAAAGCGTATTCTCGCCGGTGGTGTCGTAGTGGTACAGCGCCCGGTGAAGATAGCGCAGGTTTCCGCCGATCGCGCAGACGTAGGACAGAACAAAGACGAAATCCTCTCCCAGACTCAGCTGCTCCGGGGAACGGAGGTGATTGTCCTCGATCACATTCCGCGCGAAAAATTTGTTGTATAAAGCGCACATCAGCAGGGGACGGTGCAGGAAATCCTTCCGCTGTGCTGTCTCCAGAATCTGAGGATGCTCTGCCTTCTCAAGGGGAATGTCATCCCGGTCGATCTCGCAGATGGTCAGATTGCCCTCTTCATAGTTTCCCCGCATGGCGGCGCACCAGTCCGGCTCCGTCCAGTCGTCACTGTCGCAGAACATGACGAATTTCCCCGTGGCCGCATCCAATCCCGCGTTCCGGGCGGAGGATACGCCGCCGTTGGGCTGATCGATCACCCGAATCCGGGCGTCCTCCCCGGCGAATTCCCGGCATAGACCCAGTGAACCGTCTTTGGAGCCGTCGTTGACCAGAATGATCTCCAGATTCCGGTATGTCTGTCCCATGAGAGAGCGGACGCACCGCCGGAGGGTCTTTTCCGCGTTGTAAACCGGGACAATAATGCTGATCAGTTCATCCATATCCAACCTCACGAAAATACAGACGCTTCATAGGTTTTCAGCGTAGCCTGCGCGTCATAGGCTTCCTCCTCCAGCGCCTTGGAAAACGTCTCGCGCATGGCGGCGTCGTCCAGAAGCACGCGGACGGCATCCGCAATGGCCGCGGCATCCACCGGGACGATCAGCGCGTTCCGGCCGCTGACGAGCTGGTCGCGCATTCCGCCCACATCCGTCACCACCATGGGGCGGTGCAGGACTTTCGCTTCCGTGACCGTGGTCGAATACGCCTCGTAATAAGAGGGCTGTACGTAAATGTCCCCGGCCAGAATGAAGGGGTAGGGGTTCTCCTGATTTCCTTCCGGTAGGAAGCTGTCCGAAAGCCCCAGCGCGTCCGCCTGTTTCCGGATATCCGCCGCACGGTTTCCGTCTCCGACCCAGTGCCAAGTGATTTTTCTTCCCTCCGCACACAGGCGGCGGCAGGCTTCCAGCGCCAGATCAGCGCCCTTTTCTTTTGTCATTCTTCCCACGGTCACAATGTGGGCGCCCTCCCGGGAAAATGTCTCCGGGACGAACAGCCGCGCATTTTTCCGGATGCTGTCCGGGTCGCAGATGTTGCGAAGAACCACGATTTTTTCGCTGATAAGCGGAAATTTGTCCCGCAGAACTTTCGCGCAGTCCTGAGAGACCGCCACGATATAATCAAAGCGCCCGTAATAGCGCTTGTCCAGCTCATACTGCTTCCCCGTGAACTCGTAAGCGCCGTTGTGATACCACAGCACCTTCCGCTTCGCCGTGACCTTGTCGATCACGTAATTCAGGGAAATTCCGTTCTGGGAGTATGCCACCGCGATATCGTATTCCTTTTCAAGGGGTCGGAACTTCGTCCACACGGGCAGCCCCAGCTTGATGCGGACGCGGTGGTCAATATAGGGCAGGAGCAAATCAAGATGGCGCAGAATGCCGCCCCGTTTTCTGATCTCCTGCATGGTAAATTCCGTGTTCAGCGTGTACCGGAACGCATCCAGAAAGGTTACATTCCGGCGGATCTGGGGCATCATCGCGTACTCCGGATTCATCACCAGCAGGTCAACGTCATAACACGCCTCCGGGAGCGCGTTAATCAGGTTCACCAGACATTTTTCAATTCCCCCGATCCCCAGTCCGTAGCAGACGAACAGCAGGCTTTTCTTCTTATCCATAGTCCCTCAGTGTTCCTCTTCCCGCCGGAAGAGCTTCTCGTACAGTCTGTAAGTCAACCCAAACAGACCCGGCGTCCTGCAAACCATTTTTGCCAGCAGCCGGTTTCGCTTTGACAGCAAATGGAAATACCCTTCCTGCTCCTTCATCTCGGCGCGAACCCGCCGCCGCCATTCGTCATACCGCTTCTCCGGATGCACGGATAGCTGGGCGTAGGCGAACAGGAGATTCCGCATCAGCGCCCGACGGGCGTCCTCCCGGATTTCACTGCCGCTGTCCTCCACGATCAGCTCCCGAACCCGGATGGGGTCGAACAGGCTGTGCTCGTTCAGCTGTCGGAAGGAGGCGGAGTTTTCCCGTAAAATGTAGCGGTAAGGGCAGAAATCCTCATAAACCGACCGTTTTGCCCGGGAAAACAGGAAGTAATTCATGAGATAATCTTCGTTGTTTTTGATGCCGGGGTTCATCCGTTCCGCCAGTCCGGCGAACAGCTCCCGGCGGTACAGCTTGGTACACAGGCTGGACTCGACCTGCCCGCCGTCCAGCAAATCCCGCAGGCCGGTCAGATTGCCCTGCTGCCGCAGCTGGCCGGTGTTGTGGACATAGGCCACCCTGCCGTCGGGAAACTCCACCCGGTGTCCGCAGTGGGAGATGTCCGCGCCGTAGGCATGGGCATTTTCCAGAAGATGGCGGTACATATCCGGGTCTATGGCATCGTCGCCGTCGGCGAAGCCGACCCATTCTCCCGTGGCCGCCGCCACGCCCGCAAGGCGGGCAGAGGTCACACCGCCGTTTTCCTTGAAAATCGGTCTGATACGCCCGTCCCGGGCGGCATAGTCCTCCATCACCTGCCGGGTGTTGTCGGCGGAACCGTCGTCCACCACAATGATTTCCAGCTTTGAATAGGTCTGCGCAAGGACGCTGTCCAGACACCGAGGAAGCCATGGAGCGACATTATACGCCGGTATGATGACCGAGATGGTTTCGCCCTCCATTTTGCTTCCTCCTTATTTTTTCGCTGTTAAGCGCTCATATTCTTCGCAGTATCGTTTTGCCATAGTCTCCGCAGAAAAACGGGCGCTGTCCGCCAGCGCGTTCTGCCCAAGGGTTCTGCGCAAGTCCTCGCTGTCGATCAGCTTTTCGCAGGCCGCGCACACCTCGCCGGGGTCGCAGTCCATCAACAGTCCACTCTCCCCATCCCGAAGCATATCCGGCACGCCGCCGACTCTGGATGCCACAATGGGCAGTCCCGTTCCCATGGCCTCGATGATGGTCATGGGCATTCCCTCATATTTGGACGGCAGCAGGAACATATCCGCGTCGTGGAGATAGGGATGGACGTCCGCCTGATTTCCCAGAAAACGGACGGCATGGCCGATGCCCAGTTCCCGGGCGTATTTTTCCATTTCCGTCCGCAAATGCCCATCCCCCAAAAGGTTCAGGCAGCAGTTGGGGTGGGTTTTCAGGAGCTTTGCAAAGGCTTGCAGCAATCCTGCGTGGTTTTTCTGCTCGTCAAACCGGCCAATGTGCAGCAGGGAAACGGTGTCCCCAAGCCCATACGACCTCTTGGGAATGCACCGATGGAGATTCACGCCGTTGAAAATCACCGGAACGCGGTCAAGGCCGTAAAACTCCGTCACCGTCCGCTGAACCTCCGGGCTGAGCGCCACCGGCACAGACCAGCCCCGGTGATAGTAAAACCGGTTGAGAATGGCCTGGGCAGTCCCCTCCGCCTCCACCTTCGCCACATTGTGCACCGTGTGGACGCAGGGAATGCCCCCCGCCAATCTTGCCGCCATCACCGCGTACAGAATCACGTTCAGGTGGGTGTGGACTACGTCCGGCCGTTCCTCCCGGAAAATCTTCGTGAGCTTCGGCACCACGGACATATCCAGCCCCGGCTTTTTGCTTAAGTACCGGATGCAGACGCCCGCCGCTTCCATGCGACTGGAAATCTCCGTCCGCTCATCAAACAGGCTCACCACGACCACGTCGTGGCCCAAATCCCGCAGGGCGTAAGTCAGATTTTCGCACATGGTTTCCGCCCCGCCGAAGCAGAAATAGGGGATGACCTGCAATATTTTCATAGCGTTCCTCCCCACTGGCGGTAACAGGCGAGAATGGTGTCGTTGTATTTCTCTTCGTCGTTGATTTTGGCGAATTTCTTCGCCGCGTTTTCGGACAGAAGCCGTCTATGGTCAGGATTTTCCACGATTTTCAGAATATCCTCTGCCAGCACGACGTCTTCGTCGCTTAAGTATCCGTCCACGCCGTTTTCGATCAGGTCTTTCATCCCGTCGGACGGGGTGCTGACCACCGGCGTTCCCAGCGCCATGGCTTCCAGCGCGCACATGGGCGTTCCCTCCCAGCGGGAGGTCAGGATCATCGCCTTGCTGTCCGCCACCATTTTGATGGGGTTGCTCTGGAAGCCCAGAAAATGCACGTTGTCCTGCAAGTCCAGTTCCCTGCACAGCGCTTTTGTCTCTTCCTCCAGTTCTCCCGCACCGACCACCGCCACTTTGATGTCCGGCTTGCGAGCCTTCAGAGCGGCGCTCAGACGCATCAGGCGCTGGGGATCCTTCTGATAAGTCAGACGGCCGAGGTAGATCATGTCGAAATCGTAGGAATTTTCATCACTGTCCCGCATGGCAAAAATCCGCTTGGCGTCGATGATGTTGTACAGCACGCTGCTCTTTTTGGCGAACAGCCTGTGGAATACATACCCCTCGTAGGAGCTGTTGGAGACCCAGAAAATATGCTTTGCCCGGGAGCCCGCCAGCAGATAGGCGATGGACTTCGCGGACAGTCCTCTGGCGTCGTAGGCGTTGTTGTGGATGTGGGAGATCAGAGGTATCTTCCCGCAGCACAGCGCCGCGACGAAGCTGGTGCGCATGTCGTGGGCGTGAATCACGTCCGGCCGGTACTCCCGAATCACCCGGCTGAGGGTCGCGGGGGTCAGCTCCTCCACGCCATAGTGCCGGATGCCCATGCCGTCCAGAATTTCCCAGACTTCCTCGCATTCCAGACTGCAATAGGCCATGTCCACCCTGCCCTCAAAGGCTTTGATGATCTGGGCGGCAACCTTTTCCGCGCCGGTGTAAATTTTGGAATACAGAACGTGCAGTACCTTCATGTCTCCGCCCTCTTCTCTCTTATTTTTCCGCTGCTTCCCGCATATTCAGGCTTTCCATGCCGTATTTTTCTTTCAGTTCGGCGTAATAGCGGAAGATTTCTTCCAGCTGCGCCATGTGTTCCGCCGTGCGGACGCCGACGTTGTGGGGGTGCCACCACAGATGGAAGGTCAGGCCGTTTTTCGCCGCGTGGAGCATCTGGCGTTTGATTCTGTGGACCTTTAAGCCCTCCATGAAATGAAGCGGCCTGAAAATCGGCCGGAACATCTGGGTTCCCCGCAGGTTCCAGATGCCGTCTTCCTGCTTTGGCGTGTAGCTGCCGTACCCGGTAATGGGGAAATAGGTGTCCGTCAGCCGCAGTACCCGCAGGGGAAAATGGACGTGGACTTTATTTTCCACCCAGTTGTCTTCCATTCCCCGGTAGGCGGTGAAGCCCAAGTCCCGCAGCACCCGGATGTATGCCGGGTCGCACTGGTTCCGGGGCAGCACCGCAGAGGTCAGGGTGTAGCCGTATTTCGCGGCTATAGCCTTCGCCGCGGCCATGTCCGCCGCAAACTGCTCCGCCGTCTGCCCCTTTTCCTTGCAGTAGTAATGGGAAAAAGTGTGGCTGCCGATCTCCTGCCCCGGCGTTTCGGCAACCAACTCCACCAGAGACGGGGCAAAAAAGCAGGGCGCGTCCGCTTCCGCTTCTCCGATTTTGGAGAACTCGGCATAGGAATTCAGCGCCGGGTCATCGTAAGCAGGCCGCAGACCTTCCTCCGGGAAAAACGAGGCCGCTTCCTGTGCGCTTCTGGCGAACAGGAACCCAACCGTCGCCCACGTAGCGTGGATGCCGTATTTCTGGAACAGCGCCAGCAGCCCGGGAATCGCCTTTCTGCCGCCCAGAACGTGATCCTGATACTTCTCCAGCGGACACACGTCCAGCATTCCCCAAAACAGCTCAAAATCCAGCGATATGATCAGCGTTCCGGCCATGCCGCCGCCCCCCTTCGTTCATACACTTAAGTAAATTTCCTTCACTTTCTGCTGTACCGCTTTCGCGTCGAACCGGGAAACCGTCTGCGACGCAGCGCGTCCCAGCTGTTCCCGCAGCGCCGGGTCATGGTACAGCTTCAGGATGGCCGCCGCCACGCCCTCGGGCGTGTTCTCCGCAAACAGGCCGTCAACGCCGTGCTCGATCAAATCCGTGTTGCCCCGGATCTTCGAGCAGACCGCAGGCAGGCCGCAGCTCATGGCCTCCATCAGCGCCACCGGCATTCCTTCCCGGAAGGACATAAACGCGAATATGTCGCTGCACCGGCACAGTTCCGGCACATCATGGCGATAGCCAAGGAAGTGGACATGCTCCCAGATGCCCAGCTGCCGCGCTTCGGCTTCCAACGCGTCCCGCTGCTCTCCCCGGCCGCAGATGAGATAGTGCATGGTTTCATAGCCAGGCTCGTTTTTCAGCAGCGCCAGCGCCTTGAGCACCGTAGAATGGTTCTTGTTTTTCGTCATTTCCGCCACGGTGAGGATCAGGAAATCCTGCTCGGTCAGCCCCAGCTCCCGGCGCTTTTCCGCCCGGTCTACGGTGCCGACGTGGAATTTCGCCGTATCCACCCCCACGCCGGGGACGTATTCAATACGCTTCGCGCGGATTTTCCGCTTTGCCAGCGCGTAGTCCTCTTTGTTGATGGTCACGAGAACATCCGTCAGCGGTGCAAGCAGCCATTCCGCCGGGTAGAACATCAGCCAGTTTTTCACGGGCGCACCCTTGAAAAAGTGGAAGCCGTGGGCGGTGTAAATCACCTTGGTTCCCCGCTTCCGGGCGTCCCGCGCCGCCAGACGGGCGATCATGGCACCCACGGGGGTATGGCAGTGAATGATGTCGAAATGCTCCCGGTCGATAATGGCTTTCAGCTCCCGGTAGGCTTTGATGTTGGCCGCCTTCCACGGGAGACGTTCAAAGGGAATGTCATAGTAAGTATCGCAGAATGGAATCTGGCAGTCGGCGGGGTCTTCATAGTCGTTCCGCGCCGCCACTGCTGTCTCCCAGCCCATGTCCTGAAACATTTTCAGATAGGGGATATGGAATTCCATTATGTGGGTTTTGACCACCGTTGCCACGAACAGCACCTTTTTCATTCCATTCCCTCTTTTCGGATATAATGTCGAATGTATTATACACCATTCCACGTCCTATTTCAACCACAAGCGCGAATTTTGTGATTTCTTTCCTTATAAATCACAAAACAGGCAGCGCCGTCAGGCGATGCCTTCCTGATTAAAATTAAGATTTTAATCAGGAAATAGTATCAGATCAATACTTTCCGCTTTCTGATCCGCAAGAGCTCCCATAGGCCAACGGCCGCGCCCAGCCCCCAGCGCGCCAGCCACAGTCCATCCGCCGCCACGGACGCCACGGCCACAGCGGCGAACACCGCCGCGTACCCGACCCACATTTTCAGCGGGAAGGGATACTCTTTCCCGCCCAGAGCGAAACGGACGTACAGATAGTGCAGCGTCAGCTGCAGGCTGTGGGAAATCAGCGTCGCCACCGCCGCGCCGGCCATGCCGATGCGCAGGATCAGCAGGTAATTCAGCCCCACATTTATCAGCGACGACACAATAGTGATGATCGAGACGACCTTGGTCTTTTTGTGGTAATACTCGAAATTCACCGGGAAGGTACACAGGAAATTGGTGTAGTAGCTGGACACAAAAATGGGAATGAGCATGGTGCTTCCCCAGAAATCCCGGGAAACATAGACATAGCGGTACACTTCGCTGGCCAGCAGCACGAAGCCCACGGAAAGCACCGTGAACAGCTCCAGAAAATTCCCCGCCTTTTCCCGCAGATTCTCCCGGTTGCCCTGCTTCATGTCCTCGAAGAAAAAGGGGCACCATGAATTGTTCAGGGCGGTGAACAGAGTGAACATGATGCCGCCGAAATTCAGCGCCGCGCCGTAGCAGCCCACCGTGGCCTCGTCCATCATCTGCTGGAGCATCACCTTGTCGCTCTGCCCCAGAATCAGGTCGGAAAGATTATAAAATACCGCTGGAATGGCAAGAACGACGCAGAATTTCCAATATTCCTTGTTGTAAAAGGTCTTCCCCTTCGCCAGAATCCAGATGCAAACCGGAATGCCCAGCACGCCGTAGGTCACGGCGATAGCGGAAATGCGGCCTAAGTAGTTGATCTGCTTGGGCAGCAGCAGAATCAGCACAATGGAGAGGATCAGGGTGGTCAGCGTCACCACAAGGGACATGACCATATTCCGCCCTGCCTTGAATTCGTAGACGAATTTGGTGTTCAGGAAGTTGACGCAGAAGGTGCCGAAGCCCTGAATGAGCATCAGCACGATCAAAAACCAGCTCAGCTTCAGCGCCCCGGAAATGGGGCCGATAAAGCACAGCACCAGTGCGCTGAAAATCAGATACACCAGCGTGGACAGGCTCATGGCCGAGGACTGGTAGCGCAGCTGGTCTCCCTCCGGGTACTCCACCCGGGCGTTGACCAGCGTCCCCTGGGTTTGCAGCGTAAACACAATGGCGATCACAGCCACCCATGTGTTGTAAATTTGGGTAACGCCGTAACCGCTGGTTCCCAGCAGACGGGTAAACAGGGGCGCTGTGAATATGGAAATGCCTCTGAGCAAAACGGTGCTCAGAATGTTAAAAAAAGCAACCCGGTTTCGTCGATTCATAGTTCACTCCGCGCTTTTTGCATCCGTTTTCCCGGGACGCACCCCGTGGTAAAGCCCCCGCATGGGGCGGTACAGCCCGGCGGCCAGCAGCAGATCCGTCACCCGCTCCTGCCTGCCGAACAGCGGGCTGGTCAGCAAAAAGGAAATATGCCTGCAAAGCGCCTTCCGGGACAGGCGGTATTCATCTGCAAATTTCTGCCGGGTATCCTTGTCCGCCAAATCCAGCGTCAGCAGATTGTAGGCGAGGGAACGCACCCGCAGATACCGCGCCGCGTCCGCAATTTCCGGATAATTGTCCCTTATAAACGGGTAGATTTCCTCAGTATGTTTGGAAAAATGGAAGGTTTTCTCCGAAACCGAGGACGAGGTGATGCTCCCCGGCCGGTGGTAATAATTGTAAACGGGGCAGGGCAGCATGGCCGCCTGTCCGGCATCCAGCGCAATGCGGTAGGTGGTAGGAACGTCCTCACAAATCACACCAAGAGGATAGCGTACAGACGCAAAAAGGCTTTTGTGATACAGCTTGTCCCATGCGGCGGAGTCGATGTTCTCCCAATGGAAAATCCGGCGCACCAGTTCTTCCCCGGAAATGACCTCCTCTTTTGGCGGGCACAGCCCCAGCGTCTTCTCCCCGGTCTCGCTGCTGACGTCCCAGCGCCCCGCGCAGACCAGACGAACGCCGTATTTTTCCATCAGCGCCATCATTTTCTCGTACATATCCGGCTCGATCCAGTCGTCGCTGTCCACGAAGGAAAGGTACTCCCCTGTCGCCGCGTCTATCCCGGCGTTCCGGGCGCTGCTCAGACCGCCGTTTTTCTTGTGAATTGCTTTGACTCTGGCGTCCTGCCGGGCGTAGGCGTCGCAGATGGCGCCGCTGTTGTCCTTCGTGCCGTCGTCCACCAGAAGAATCTCCAGATTCTCATAGATCTGCGCCAGAATGGATTCCACGCACCGGGGAAGGTACTGCTCCACATTGTACACCGGAACAATGACGCTGATCCGCGGGTTCTGATTCATGCCGCATTCCTTCCTTTCTCACCCTTCGGCGCTGTTTTTGGCAAGTCTTTCGTAAATTTCCAGCAAATCCGCCAGATTCTTTTCCGGGTCGTGGGTCACACCGGCGTGGGCGCGCGCCGCCGCGCCCACGGCTTCGGCCGCCTCGCCCTGTGCAAAAATGTTTTCCACATAAAACGCCAGCATATAGGGCGCGGTGGAGGGGTAGACCTCTCCTTCCAACCTGTGGCGCATCATGGTCGTGACGCCGCCCACGTCCGCCGCCACACAGGGCACGCCCAGCAGCATGGCCTCCCCCAGAGAATTGGGGGAATTCTCAATGGTGGATGGCAGCACGAACACGTTCGCGTCAAGGAACGCCTGCTTCATTTCCTCCCCGCTGAGACTGCCCAGAAATTCGATCTTATCCTCCACGCCGTACTGCTCCGCCAGATCTGCCAGATATTTCTGGTAATTGGTTCTGCGCAGCCTGTTCGCCGTCAGGAAGCTCTTTCCCGGCACCGCCAGCGTGGCATCCGGGTAGGTCTTGACGATCTGGCCAAAGGCTTCCAGCAGATAGTGAAAGCCTTTCACGGGATAGGCGCAGCTGGAAGCAAAAATCCGGTGTTTCCGGCAGCTCTCATAGCGCCAAGTCCCCTGATAAAAGGGCTGGCGCAATGTCTCGTTGCAGAAATGGTACTTTGCTTCCGGATTGATCCGTCGGACGCAGGCCAAGTCCCAGTCCGTTCTGCCGATAATATGGCGCGCCTTTCGCAGGGCTTTTTCTTCCAGAAGCCCCCGAAGCACAAACTTTTCCCGCTGTTTCACGATATTGTCCCGCCGGACAACATCACGGAAGGTGCTGCCCCGCTGAACCGACTCCGGAACGCCCTCGGCATAATGCCCGGCATAAACCGAGCAAAGTCCCTGAATGCTGACCACCAGACTGTCCAGCCGCCCCGCCTTTTCCGCAGCGTTAACCATGGCAAGGGTGTGGCCGTACTCCGTCCCCCAGACGTGGATCACGTCCGGCTGGAAGGTATCCAGCTCCCCCCGGAACTGCGTTTCCAGCTCCGTCAGGTACACATAGGGCAGCCCCTCGGAAAAGAAAGCGTAGGAGCAGCGCGCATTCACCTTCCCCTCGCCGCCGTCGCCGGGGCAGAGAATGCGGATATTCAGGTCTTCCCGTCCCAGCAGCCCTTCCAGCACGCTGTCGACCCACAGTCCGCCGCCGGTGGAGCCGCCGCTGACGGCTTCCTTCACCTTTCCGGGCACCATATTGCACAGCCACAGCAGCTTCATTGCACCCCGTCCCTTTCAAGCATGGCCAGAATTTTCCCGGCCTGCGTCACGTTGTTTTTTTCTTTTAAGATAAATTCACGGGCTTTCATGCCCTTCTCAAACAGGGCATCAGCGGGCTGGGCAAAAATCTGCCTCAGCTTCTCCGCAATGGCGTCGGCGGTTTCTTCCTCCAACAGGTACACGTAGGGGTGATATTCCTTGGGCATTCCCGGCAGAACCGTGGTCAGCACCGGCGTTCCCGTGGACATATATTCCATGGTCTTGGAGGGGAAGGAATATTTCACGTATTCCTCCCCCGTCGGCCGTGGATTGACCAACAACGTCGCCGCCATCTCCCGCTCCACGATTTCCGCGTTCAGCAGCATTCCGCCGTAGAAAATCCGGGAATCCTCCGCGGCGATCTGGGAAAGCTCCTGCACATAATCCCCGGGGCCATAAATTTCCAGCCGGGCGTCCGGCAAATCTGCCTTCCGGAAGCCCTTCACCAGATTTTCAAGCCCATATTGCTTGCTGACGCCCCCGGCGTACATACACACCCGCGGGCTGGTCTTTCGCGCCAGAGACGGCTCCTGCCGCTCCATAGCGATGTCACTGTGCCCCTCCAGAATCACATGGGGCTTGCCCTTCGGGTTCAGATAGTCGTTCATGGCCTGCGTCAGCAGCACATAGTCCGTGCAGTGACGGATAACGAAATTGGAAAGCTTCTTGGAAAAGACGCTGCCCCCCAGCATATCCGGCAAATCCGTCACAATGCCCACGCACCGTCTTCCCCGCAGTTTCGCCGCCAGCAGACCGGCCAGCGCCGTCGTCCTGTTCAGGCAGTCCACCACCACCGCCGAATCCTTCCCCGCAAGGCGCGCAGTGCGGAAAAAGGTTCCCACGCCCACAAATACAGCCTTGACAACGGGATTCCGGACGGCGGGAATATAGCGGTAGCACGCGCCGCCCTCGGTCTCCCGGGGCAGACGGACAAAGGACTTTTTCAGAACCTCCCGGTTCACCGGCGGGTTCGCCACCACGTCCACCTTTGCCCCGGCGGCAAGCCCTTCAATGAGCAGGCGGTGATATTTCTGGGACTGAAAGGCGGGCTTCCGAGGGGCGTCCGCGAACAGCTGACGGTACACCCGGTCGGAACACGTTGTCACAGCGTAAATGATGTGCATGGGTTATCTCCCATCTTTTTCAAAAATTGCAACGTGGGCTTTCGCCATGTTCTCAATGGTGTAGGCGCGGATTTTTTCCAAGGAAGCCGTCCCCATTTTCTCCAAGTCCGAGGACAGGATTTCCTTCATCTTTCCGGCAAGGGCAGCATCGTCCTCCACAGGCACGATACTCCCGTTGACGCCCTCCTCCACCAGCTCCAGACCGGCAACGCACCGGTCGGTGGTGATGACGGGCAGGCCGTAGGCCATGGCCTCGTTGATGACCAGCCCCCAGATGTCCTCCCGGGTGGGCAGGACGAACAAGTCCGCAGCTCTGTAATACCGGCTGAGGGCTTCCTTCTTCTGGAAACCCACAAAATGGACGTTATCCAGCCCCAGAGACGCGCGCATCTGCAAATAGTCTTCTGTCGGCTCGCCGCCGACAATGTAAATTCCCACGTCCTTGTCAAGCGAACAGGCGGCGTGCATCAGGATGTCGAAGCCCTTTCTGTGGATAAACTGGCCGATGGCCAGTACCATCCGCTTTTCCGGGACGCCCAGTTCCTCTTTCAGCGCCTGCTTTTCATCGGCGGAGGGAACGGCAGGGAGGATATCCTTCTCAAACACGGAGGAGAAGGGATAAAAATGAATGCGGCTTTCCTCCGCCCCGTAGTGGACAAGAAATTCCGTGGTGTACCGTCCAGAGCTGAGCCACTGATCTGCCTTGCGCACCAGCGACTTCTTGAACAGATACTTTATCTTCCGCTCCTGGCGGATCAGTCCGCCGTCCACTTCCATGTAGAAGGGAATTTTTCTTCTGCGCAGCCACCGCATCACAAGGATCGCCGTGGGCGAGGAATAGCCGCATATCACGATGGCGTCGTAAGGCTTTTTCAGCCATTCGGTCACGTCCAGACACAGATTTTCGTCCAGAAAATGGGCAACGCACCGCTTCAGCTGCACCGGGCGGTAAGCGCCGCCCCCGGGAACGAACCAGTCGGCACTGCGGTTTTTCTGGTCTTCCACCCGGTCAGTGAACAGCACCGTCACGTCCATGCTTTTTGCCAGCTCATCGTAAAAATGGACCCGGTAGGGGGAAGCGTAGTTCGTCAGGAACAGCACTCGTTTCATATTGCTATAACCTCTCCAGAATGTCACGCGCCAAAATCGATCTGCACGATCTGATGGCGGTTTTCCCGCTGGTCTTCCGGCGGGAGCTGCATGTAGTCTCCGTACAGCGTGGTCAGAAACTTGTCGTACTCCGCCGGCGCTTTGAAGGTTTCTCCCTCAAAGGTCACGTCCGTCAGCGCCTGACACCACGCTTTCTCGTAGGCATCCGGCTTCGTCATGGCGCTCTGCTCGCAGACATAGCCGTTTTCCGGCAGCGCCGTCGCAAGCGCGTCATACGCCTTTGCAAGGCTTTCCTGATCGGCAAACAGCGCCCGCGCCTGATAGTATAGGTAGCCAATCCGCTTTTTCCAGAGGATTTTCTCATTCTCCCGCCAGGGCTGATAATGGGATTTCATCAGCTTTGTCCGGTAGATTTTCAGCAAACGCCCCGCCGTTTCCTGCCGTTCTCCTACATCCAGGGACACGGCGTCGTAGGGGAAAATGTCCACATAGAAGCCGTTTTCTTCCAATCTGTGGGACTTGGCCTCCAAGTACAGCGTGCCGCGCTTGCGCACCTTGCCGAAGGGCAGGGCGTAGTTGGGGTCGGTGTACCAGGTCTGCCAGCAGTATTCCGGTTTCAGTTTCTCCGGGGCGATGCGGCAGAATTTCTCATAATTCTCCCGCAGCATTCCCACGTCCATGTCGTCGTCCCACGGAATGAACCCCTGATGGCGCACCGCGCCCAGAAGGGTGCCGCAGGTGAGAAAATAGGGAATGTCGTTTTCCTCGCACACCCGGCGGATCTCCTTTGCAATTTCCAGCTGGGTCAGCTGTACTTTTCTCAGCAGTTCCCGTTCCATATGGTTACCCCCTTTTCATAAGCCGTTCCACCAGCGCCATGACCGGGAACAGCCATAAAAACACGTCCGCAATCAGATTCTGTGTGTTAAAGGACATGAACAGAATGACCACCAGCGCCAGATTCACCCATATCTTCCGCTCCTTCCGCCACACCAGCGCGACCCAGCAGGCGATATGCAACAGCGCCGCCGGAATGCCGAAGGCGGAGAAAAGAATGAGGGTGGACGTGGTATTGTTTGCAGTGGCATACAGCACCTCCGCTATCTTCGCACCGAAAATGGGATGGTGCAGGAAAATGGAAATGTCGGTCACAATGGCATCCATCCGCTCCACCGAGGAATCCTGCCCGTTGACAAATTTGCCGATGGCCATGTCGTAAACTTCCCAGTAGAGGACGTTTTTCCGGGCAATGGAAACGCCCGCTATCACGGCGACGCACAAAATCAGCCCGACCGCCACGGCACATACCCGCTTGTCCCGATACCATTTTTTGTCAAAAAACAGCACGATCGCCAGCAGTCCCATTTCCGCGACGCCGCCGGTGGCAAACGTGGACACCATCGTCGCGGCCAGAATGCCGTTGACCAGCCACAGCTGCCACGTCTTTTTCCACTCGACCTCATAATTGTTCAGATACAGCGCCGTAATCAGGAAAAACTGATAAACGCCCGGCTCCCGGAAAATGCCGAAATTCCGGTTTTTGACATACGTATCCGGGACAATGGACAGAAAGAAATTGTGAAATTCAAAGCCCATGGAATTCCGGAACACCGGCACCGCGTAAGCGCCACTATCCACGCCGATGCGCAGGATGTACGCCGCCAGTACGGAATACGCCCCCAGAACGGACATAATCACCACATAATACTTGGCCGCATCCCGCAACGTAAGGAAATAAGACAAAAACACCGCCGTCAGCAGACACAGCAGGACGCTGAAATACATCAGCTGCCAGTCCCGCTTCACCAGCATGGGCAGCAGAAGCACCGCCGCCGCGATTCCGGCGACAATCATCCTCCGGTCTTTCAGAATTTGGAGCAGATTTCTCCGGTTGACAATCAGGAAGGCCACACCCAGCAGGCAGATCACGCCCAGCATGAGAAACTGCGCCTTCTCAAAACCGATTACCGCCGTGGTGAACATACTGTCCCGCGCCAGAAAAAGCATGGCCGTGAAAAACGCGGCGAAGGCAATTTTTGTCCCACGGCTGTCCGGGAAGGGATAATGGGTCATTTGCGATTCTCCTTTGTGATCTGTTCCACGGCTTCCAGCAGATGCGCCGCGCCCCTTGGTACGGCGACGCCCCCGAACTGGCTGACGACCTCCTCGCAGGCAGTCCCCTGATAAACCACGGCCTCCGTGCCGCAGCACCGGGCTTCCAGCACGGTCATGCCGAAGGTCTCCTCCGTGCTGGGGTTCAGAAATACGTCGGCGGCTGTATAGGCTTCCGCCAGCTCCTGAACACTGTTGGTACGGGGCAGCCCCAGAATTCCCGCCGGGAGGGATTGAATCTGCTTTGCGCTCAGACCGATCAGCACGATGGCATATTCTTCGTCCAACAGGTCATGAAGCGCCAGAAAGTCCCGCAGTCCCTTGCGCTCGTCCCAGACGCTGGCAACGCCCAGCAGGATGATTTTATTTTCCAGACCGTACTTTTCCCGGAAATTGCCGGGGGTGGGCTTGAAGATTTCCCGGTTCACCGTGTTGTATACCACCTTCACCGGGTAGTCCCTCAGAAAGCTCTCCTTTACCCGGCTTTCCAGCCAGTGGGAGGGGACGATGAGGGTCACATTGGGAATGCCCGTAAACAGTTCCCGCTTTTTTTCGTAATTTTTCCGGCTGTTGTCCAAAAGGATGCTGGCAGGGTAGGCGCGTTTCTGTGGGCAGTCGTGGCAGCCGGTTTTCCAGCGGTCACAGCCCACATAGTCAAAATAGGCACAGTGACCCGTGAAGCTCCAGCAGTCGTGAAGCGTCCAGAAAATGGTCTTCCCGCAGCCGCGCAGGTAAGTAAACAGCTCTCCCAAGTGAATGTAATAGCCGTGAACATTGTGCAGCCAGATCACGTCCGGGTCGTATTCCCTGACCCAATCCAGAAACCGCCGGGTCGCCCGCCGGGAACCGAAGCCGGAATCGTCCAGCAGACGGCTTTCCGCCCCGTGGAGCCTGTAGTCCATGGGCGTACCGATGCGCACCGTGGGAATATCGCTGCAATTTGCCTCTTCACGGCCAAAGGCGAGCACGCATTCATGCCCCTGCGCCATCAGCCCACGGCACTGCTCCGCCGCGATGCGCCCCGTGCTGCCAAAGCCGGCAACGGAGTTGATGAACAGGTATTTCATGCGTCTCGCCTCCCGATGTTGTGAAATTTTCCGGCTGTTTCATCATATCCGGAAAAAACAGCGCAATTTGTCGGCGTCTGGCTTCTTACGACTTTCTCCAGACCATTTTGTCCACCACGCCGGTGTAGGACTGGATGATCTTGACCACCTTGGTGGATACGTTTTCCTCCACATAGTCCGGCACGGGGATTCCCAGATCACCGTCCCGGTTCATCTGAACGGCGGTGTCCACCGCTTGCAGGAGATTCTTCTCGTCAATGCCAGCTAGAATGAAGCAGCCCTTGTCCAGCGCTTCGGGGCGTTCCGTAGACGTGCGGATGCACACCGCCGGGAACGGATGTCCCACGGAGGTGAAGAAGCTGGATTCCTCTGGCAGCGTCCCGGAATCGGACACCACTGCGAAGGCGTTCATTTGCAGGCAGTTGTAATCGTGGAAGCCCAGTGGCTCGTGCTGAATCACCCGGCTGTCCAGAATGAAGCCCGTTGCCTCCAGCCGCTTTTTGGAGCGGGGGTGGCAGGAATACAGAATGGGCATATCGTACTTTTCCGCCATGGCGTTGACGGCGCGAAACAGGGACAGGAAATTCTTCTCCGTGTCGATGTTTTCCTCCCGGTGGGCAGATAGCAGAATGTACTCTCCCTTGGTCAGTCCCAGCCGCTGGTGGATGTCGGAAGCCTCGATGGCGTTTAAGTTGGCGTGGAGCACCTCCGCCATGGGGGAGCCGGTAACGTAGGTGCGCTCCTTGGGCAGACCGCACTCGTGGAGGTATCGTCTCGCATGTTCGGAGTAAGCCAGATTGACGTCGGAGATGATGTCCACGATCCGGCGGTTGGTCTCCTCCGGCAGGCACTCGTCCTTGCAGCGGTTTCCCGCCTCCATGTGGAAAATGGGAATATGCAGCCGCTTGGCCGCAATGGCGGACAGGCAGGAATTGGTGTCCCCCAGAATCAGCATGGCGTCCGGCTGAACGGCCGTCATCAGCTTGTAGGAGCAGTTGATGATGTTGCCCACGGTGGCGCCCAGGTCGTCCCCAACTGCGTTCATATACACATCCGGGTCGGCAAGTCCCAAGTCCCGGAAGAAAATCCCGTTCAGGTTATAATCGTAATTCTGCCCCGTGTGGGCGAGAATGCAGTCAAAATATTTGCGGCACTTGTTGATGACCGCCGCCAGACGGATGATCTCCGGGCGGGTGCCTACGATGATGAGCAGCTTTAATTTTCCGTCATTGCGGAACGCCACGTCGGAATAGTCCAGCTTCATTTCCATGTCAAACCACCTCAAAGAATGTATCCGGCTTTTTCGGGTCAAAGCACTCGTTTGCCCACATGAGCGTCACAAGATCGTCCGTTTCGCTCAGGTTGATGATGTTGTGGGTGTATCCCGGCAGCATGTGGACGGCTTCGATTTTCTCTCCGGAAACTTCAAAATTCAGCACTTCCTCGGTGCCCACCTTCCGCTGCTGGATCAGGCCGTGACCGGACACCACAATGAAAAATTCCCATTTGGTGTTGTGCCAGTGCTGCCCCTTGGTCACGCCGGGACGGCTGATGTTCACGCTGAACTGGCCGCAGTTCGCCGTTTTCAGCAGCTCCGTGAAGCTGCCCCGGGCATCAACGTTCATTTTCAGGGGAAACGCCGCCTTTTCCCTGGGCAGATAGGAAAGATACGTAGAATACAGCTTTTTCGCAAAGCTGCCTGCCGGAATTTCCGGCATCAGCAGGGTTTCCGGCTGCGCCTTGAAGCTGTCCAGCAGCGCTACGATCTGCCCCAGAGTCGCCCGGTGGGTGACGGGCGCGGCGCAGTAGCGCCCGGACGCCGTCAGAACCGTGTTCACACCGTCAAACTCGCAGTGATGCTCCCTGCCCTCCAGCGCCGCGATCATCTCGTCCACCAGATCGTCGATGTACAGCAGCTCCAGCTCTACGCCGGGATCGTTCACCGTGATGGGCAGGTTGTGGGCGTAGTTGTGGCAGAAGGTGGCCACGGCGGAATTGTAGTTGGGACGGCACCATTTTCCGAACAGGTTGGGGAAGCGGTACACCAGCACTTTCGCCCCGGTTTCGGCAGCGTAGGAGAAGAACAGCTCCTCCCCCGCCTTCTTGCTCCTGCCGTACTCGCTGCCCGCATAACGCCCCACCATGGTCGCCTGAATGGATGACGACAGCATCACGGGGCAGGTGTTATGGTATTTTTTCAGCGTGTCCAGCAGCGTGGAAGCAAAGCCGAAATTTCCCTGCATGAACTCTTCCTGATTCTTCGGGCGGTTGACGCCGGCAAGATTGAACACGAAGTCCGCCTTCCGGCAGGCCGTTTCCAGCAGCGCCGGGTCGGAGTCGATGTCGTAGAGGTACAGCTCCCCCAACGTAAGCCCCGGATGGGTCCTGTCACGGCCGTCCCGGATGCACTCCAGCGCCGCCGTCAGGTTTTTGCCCACAAATCCGGCCGCGCCGGTAATCAGAATGTTCATGCCAGCTCACCCTTCCGTTATTTATTCTTCATGGCTTCCAGTTCTTCCCGGATGTAGCTCAGGCTCAGCAGCTTCTGCTGCACCTGCTCCACGTTCAGCAGCTCCGTGTTGTTGCTGTTGAACTCCGTGAGGACGTTGCGCTGGGTGTCGCCCTCCTTGAAATATTTGTCGTAGTTCAGGTCCCGCTTGTCGCAGGGGACGCGGTAGAAATTGCCCAGATCGATAGCGTGGGCACATTCCTCATTGGTCAGCAGCGTCTCGTACATCTTTTCGCCGTGGCGGATGCCGATGACCTTGATCTCGTGGCCGGGGGCAAACAGGCCGGTGACGGCTTTTGCCAGTGTCTCAATGGTGCACGCCGGGGCTTTCTGCACCAGAATATCCCCGCTGACGCCGTTCTGGAAAGCAAACAGTACCAAATCCACCGCTTCCTCCAGAGACATAATGAACCGGGTCATGTTCGGCTCGGTGATGGTGATGGGGTTGCCCGCCTTGATCTGGTCGATCCACAGTGGAATGACACTGCCCCGGGAACACATGACGTTTCCGTAGCGGGTGCAGCAGATTTTGGTCTTTTCCGGAGAAACCGTCCGGGATTTGGCAACGATGACCTTCTCCATCATGGCTTTGGATGTACCCATGGCGTTGACGGGGTAGGCGGCCTTGTCCGTGGACAGGCAGATGACGGCCTTGACCCCCGCGTCAATGGCGGCGGTCAGCACGTTATCGGTTCCGAACACGTTGGTTTTCACCGCCTCCATGGGGAAAAACTCGCAGGACGGCACCTGCTTGAGGGCGGCGGCATGAAAGATGTAATCTACGCCGTGCATGGCGTTCTTCACGGAAGCGAGATCCCGGACATCGCCGATGAAGAACTTGATCTTCCCAGCCGCTTCCGGCATTTTCGCCTGAAACTCATGGCGCATGTCGTCCTGCTTCTTCTCGTCCCGTGAGAAAATCCGGATTTCCCGGATATCCGTGTCCAGGAAGCGGTTCAGCACCGCGTTTCCGAAGGAACCGGTGCCGCCGGTGATCATCAGCGTTTTGTTGGCAAAAATACTCATAATTCATTCTCCTCCCCTGTTTCCGGGTGTAAAAGTTCCCGGAAAAGAGATACATATTTTCCCGTGCAAATTTCGGTGGTGTACTTTTGCAGATACAGCTCCCGGCATTTTCTGCGCATGTCCCGGGCTTTCTCCGGGTTGTCCCGCAGGAAGCGGATGGCCTCGGCTAATCGCTCGCTTTCGCCGTTGTGCACCCAAAGCCCCGCGCCGGACTGGATATCCCGGACGATGTCGCACTCGTCCATGATGGCGAGCAGGGGGATGCCCTGCATCATATAGCTGTAGGTCTTGCTGGGGACGCAAAGCCCCGTCGCACCCTTTTCCAGAGAAATCAGCGCGCAGTCGCTCACCGCCAGCGCGTCCTGAAAGTCCTGACCATGAAGGAAGCTGTGAATCCGGGCATTTTCAATGCTCTCCTGAGCGATGATCTCTCGCAGCTTCTCCATTTTATTGCCGTGTCCGGCAAAGAGGAAGAAAACGCCCTTCTCCTCCCGCAGCGCCCGGATAGCGCCCAGAATGGTGTCCATATCCTGCATGGTGCCCATATTGCCGAAATAGGACACCACGAAGCGCCCCGCCGTCAACTCCCGGAACCGGTTTTCCTCCCGGTCGCGCAGGCCGCCCTCGTCCCGGTACCAGTTAGGAATCACCGTCACAAGCTCGTCAACGGCGTTCCGGGTGCGGAGAATGCAGTTCTTCTGCTCCGACGACAGCGCCACGACCCGGTCTGCCCGGCGGAACACACATTTGTTGATGTGGTTCATCAGCCTGCAGATCACGCTGCCTTCCCGGAGGGTGTTCGTCACCGTGGCCACCTCCGGATAGAGGTCGTAGGACACGAACACCAGCTTCGTACCGAACAGCGATTTTGCCCAAGAAGCAATCCACGGCAGAATCGGCGGGTTGGAGTACACCACCACCGCCCGGTATTTGCCGATCTCCGGCAGGTGCAGCAGCACATGAAACGTAAAGGAAAAATAGTTGACGATCCGGCCAAGAAATCCCGCCCGGCCCGTCTGGATGTATTTCAGGCGGTGAATGTGGATGCCGTCCGCATCCTCCTTCGTGGGGACCTTCCCGCCCTCGGCGTATTCCCGCGGGTAGCCGCACAGCGCGCCCACGGAGAACCCGGCGTCCCGAAGCGCCAGCACCGTGTCATAGGGCAGCTGGGCGGAGGAAATATATTCGGGATAAAAAAACTGGCACAAAAACAGGATACCCCGCTTCTTTTTCAAGCAACCGCCCTCTTTCGCTTCCTAAAAATCAGGTTCTCTCCGTCTCCAGAATGGACTGCTCCAGCGTTTTTACGCAGTAATCCCGGCTGTACCGGCTCAGCGCAAAATCATAGCACAGGCTGCCAAAGGCCTTGTCCACCGCAGGCGAAAAAAAACGCAGCAGTTTCAGCGCCCAGGTAAAGCCCCTCACCATCAGGATGCCCTTTCCGTTGGCATGGGCGATCCAGTTGACCATGTCGCTGGTGTTGGTGTATTCGTTATTCTGGGGGCAGAATATGCCCGCCGCCTCGTCGTCAATGAGCAGCCGGACAAATTCCGTCAGATTCTCAATATACAGCATGGAACGCTGGTTGGAAACGTAAGGAAAAACCGGCAGCTTCTTCGCCAGCTTCGCCATGGTCACGTAATTGCCCTTGCAGCCCTTGCCGTAGATCATGGGCGGGCGGAGAATTGCGACCTTGAAGCTGTCGTCCGCCAACGCCTGCAAATCCGCTTCCGCTCTGGCTTTGCTGACGCCGTAGTTGTCCGCGGGGTGCAGCGGCGTGTCTTTCGTGATGACGACCGTTTTGCCGATGGGCGCAGTCAGGCTGTAAACGCTCTCCGAGCTCATAAACAGGAACTGACCCACACCGTCGGCCTTGGCTTTTTCGGCAGTCCGCACCGCGAGAATGTGGTTGACCTGATCGTACAGGTCAGCTTGCGCCGGGTCGTTTTTGCTGTCCGGCTGATGCACCAGCCCCGCTACGTGGAACACCGCGTCGTAGCCGCGGAAGGAATGACTCTCCCAGTCGCTTCCCCGCATATCCAGGGAATCCACCCGGTAGTTTTCCGGCCACTTCCCCAGATAGTTTTCCAGAGAAACCCCGATATAGCTTCCGGCGCCGGTGATGAGAATGTTCTTCATTCTTTCTTCTCCTTTTCCAGCTGGCCGGTGCCGCCTTCCACCACGCCGTCGTGCTTCAGCACGGAAACGATGGTGCCGAAAAAGCATTTGCAGTCAAAGAAAAAGCTCAGCTTTTCCACATATTCCCCGTCGAACCGGGCCTTTACCTCAATGGGCAGTTCGTCCCGCCCGTTGATCTGCGCCCAGCCCGTCAGGCCGGGGCGCACGTCGTTGGCCCCGTATTTGTCCCGCTCCGCGATCAGGTCAAACTGATTCCACAGGGCAGGCCGGGGGCCGATGATGGACATTTTCCCCGTGAAAATCTGAAAGATCTGGGGAAGCTCGTCCAGGGATGACTTCCGCAGAAATTTTCCCACCTTCGTGATATACTGCTCCGGGTTTTCCAGCAGATGGGTGGGTGTGTCCTTGGGGGTGTCCATCTTCATGGTGCGGAATTTCATGATGGAAAAATGGGTCTTGTGAATGCCCACCCGCTTCTGGCGGAACAGCACCGGGCCGGGATCGTCGATCTTGATGGCGACGGCAATGATCAGCAGCAGCGGCGACAATATCACGATGGCGCAGCCGGACAGGATAATATCCAGCAGGCGTTTAAAAAACGTTCGGTACATTCCGCTTTCCTCATTTTCTCTTATTTCGTTTGGTCAGACCTTACACTCGCGTTTGTAAGTAGGCACAATCTCCGCGACGATGTCCTTGATATCTTCGCTTTCCGCCCGGCTGGCTTCGTCCAGCCGCTTCAGCTGCTGCTCCAGCAGCGCGTCGTCCATTTCGATGGGCTTGCCGATGTGGATGAGCTTGTTGGCAGTCTCCTGCATTCCTTCTTCCTTCATCAGCAGCTCCTCGTAGAGCTTCTCGCCCGGTCTGAGACCGGTGTACTCAATCTTGATGTCCACATCCGGTTCGTAGCCGGACAGACGGATCATATTCCGCGCCATGGTGTCGATCTTCACCGGCTCGCCCATGTCCAGAATAAAAATCTCGCCGCCCTTGGCATAGTATCCCGCCTGCAGCACCAGACTCACCGCCTCGGGGATGGTCATAAAATACCGGATGATGTCAGGATGGGTGACGGTCACGGGGCCGCCGGCCTCGATCTGCTTCTTAAAAAGCGGGATGACGCTGCCGTTGCTGCCCAGAACATTACCGAAGCGCACCGCCACGAATTCCGTTTTGGACTCCCGGTTCATCATCTGTATCACCATCTCGCACAGACGCTTGGACGCACCCATGATGTTGGTGGGGTTGACGGCCTTGTCGGTGGATATCTGCACAAACCGCTTGACGCCGTACTCCGCGGCGGCCTTCGCCAGCTTGTAGGTGCCGATGACGTTGTTCTTGATGGCCTCGTTGGGGCTTTCCTCCATCAGCGGGACGTGCTTATGGGCCGCAGCGTGGAACACAAGCTCCGGCCGGTAGACTGACATCACATGGTTCAGCCGGACGGCGTCACGGACAGAGCCGATGATGACCTCCAGATTCAGTTCCGGATGGGTGCGGCGCAGCTCCATTTGAATATCATAGGCATTATTTTCGTAAATATCCAGAATAATAAGCTGCTTCGGCTTTGCATGGGCGATCTGACGGCACAGCTCGCTGCCGATGCTCCCGCCGCCGCCGGTGACCAGCACCACCTTGCCGGAAATATAGCCCACAATTTCATCCAGATTGACCTTGATGGGTTCCCGGCCCAGCAGGTCCTGCGGATCGACCTTGCGCAGCTTGCTGACGCTGACCTCTCCGTTGACCATCTGGAAAATGCCGGGAAGCATCTGCACCTCGCAGCCGGTGGTGGCACAGATGTCCAGAATTTCCTTCCGGGACTTTGCGGTACAGTTGGGAATGGCGAAGATGATCTTGCTGATCTTGTACTTTTTCACAGCCGTGGCAATGTCCTGACGGCCGCCCACGATGGGCACGCCGCACAGCTGCTTGTTCCATTTCACCGGGTTGTCGTCAATGACGCAGGACAGGTGATCCTGAATATGGTCGCTGTTGGTAAATTCCACAGCCAGCGCCCGTCCGGCGTCGCCCGCGCCGATAAGCATGACGTTTTTCACGCCGTTGGCATGGGTGATGTGGCTGATGCGCCGCTGCGCCGTCCGGAGCAGCCGGTAGGAGAACCGGATGGTCACGGTGCTGACGAAGCTGAACAGGAAGCCCACCACCATGCTGGAACGGGGCATCAGATTGCCGTCAAAGTGGAATACCAGCACGCCGATCACGCCCAGCACCACATATGCACCAGTAATGCGGAACACCTCCGGCGTACTGACAAAGGCCCAGATGGAGTTGTACAGCCGGAAAATCCAGAATACCAGAAGCGTGATCACGCACCATAGGCCGATGGCGGACAGGAAGCCCTCCAGATGGACGGGGCGAATTTCGGCAAAGGAAAAATCATACCGGAACCACAGCCCCAGAAAGAAGGAGACGACAGTAGCAAGCACGTCCAGCATCATAATAAAAATGACCTTCGGCGCCATGCCCAGATTCAGTTTCATCGGCTTTCGGGAACCCATTTTGTTCACATCCTGTATTTTACCGCAGGCAGCCGTCTGCGGGTACTTTGTTTTGTCTGCATAGTTCATTTTATTATAACACAATATGTCGAATACAGCAAGGGAAAGTTTTGCCGTTACAACATCTCCAGAGGACCATTTTTGCATGCATAGAAAAATGGCGCAACCATAATAGGCGGGGCGCATCAAACAATTATCAGGCGCAGTGGGATCATGAACTGCATCTCTTGCCTCTCCCTTTGGGAGAGGTGGCTGAGCGAAGCGAAGACGGAGAGGGTAAGCAAGTCTGCAAGACCCTCTCAGTCACCTGCGGTGACAGCTCTCCCAGAGGGAGAGCCAAGGGGCCGTACCTCGTTAATAGCATGTTTGCACAAGAAATGGAGCGTATCTGCACCGATACGCTCCATTCACTGTTTTACGACCGCCCATGAAAGACCGCGTCGTTTCGACATTTTACGCTTTCTCCGGAAAAAGATTTTCGATGGCACAGCGGGCGGCGTCCTGCTCTGCCTTTTTCTTGCTGCTGCCGATGCCCTTGCCTACGATCGCGCCGTTGAGGGAGACCTCCACGGAAAACTGTTTGTCGTGGTCGGGGCCGGACTGCCCCACCAGCTCGTAGGCCAGCACCTGGTTTTTCTTCTGCTGCACCAGCTCCTGCAGCTCGGTTTTGTAGTCCGCGTTGTGCAGCTTGGTCACCGGCACCTCCACCAGAATGAACGTCCTGACCACCTGTAGCGCCGCGTCCAGTCCGCCGTCCAGAAAGCACGCGGCGATCACCGACTCCATGGCATCCGCCAGAATGGAGTCCCGGCTCCGTCCGCCGCCCTGCTCCTCACCGTGGCCAAGGAGCAGATGGTTCCCAAGGCCGATGCGGTTGGCAGCACCCGCCAAGGTGGTCTCGCAGACCATGTCCGCCCGCATCCGGGTCAGCTCGCCCTCCGGGCGGTTGGGGAAATTGCGGTAGAGATACTCCGCCACCAGCATCCCCAGCACGCTGTCCCCCAGAAATTCCAGCCGCTCGTTGCTGAGCAGACTGTTGTGCCAGCGCTCGTTTGCGTAGGAGGAATGGGTCAGCGCGTTCTGCAAAAGGGAAATATTCCGGAACCGGTAGCCGATGACGGCCTCCAAGTCCTTAATCATGCTCTGTCACCTTCTCTTTTTCAGCAGCCAGCCGCTGTAAATTTTCTTCCAGCTCCCCGGTGATGTCCGACGCGGCCACGTCCGCTGCCTGCTTTACTGCGTTGCGGAACGCCAGCATGTCGGAAGCGCCGTGGGCCTTGATGACCGGCTTGCGGATGCCAAGGAACGGCGTGCCGCCGATCTCCCGGTAGTCCAGCATCTTCGTCAGGTCTTTGACCCCGGAGGCGCACAGAAGATAGCCCAGCTTGCTGAGCAGATTTTTCTTGAACATTTTCTTCATCAGGCTGCCCATGAACATGGCAGTACCCTCGATGGTTTTGAGAAGCACGTTGCCGTTGAAGCCGTCGCAGACCACAACGTCCACCGCGCCCAGAGGCACGTCCCGGGCTTCCACATTGCCGACAAAGTTGACAAGCCCCTTCTCCCCCGCGTTTTTCAGCAGCGCATAGGCTTCCTTCTGCAGGGCAGTGCCCTTGCTGTCCTCGGTGCCGATGTTCAGAAGACCGACTTTGGGATTCTCGATGCCCAGCTGCTTCTTCGCGTAGACAGAGCCGACCAGACCGAATTGCAGCAGGAATTCCGGCGTACACTCGGCGTTTGCGCCGCAGTCCACGATCACGGTCTTTCCCCCTGCCTTGTTGGGCATGGCGGGACCCATGGCCGCACGGCGGATTCCCTTGACCCGCTTGACCAGCAGCGTCGCGCCGGTGAGCAGTGCGCCGGTGGAACCGGCGGACACGAACGCATCGCCCAGCCCGTCCGCCAGCATCTTCAGGCCGATCACCATGGAAGAATTCTTCCGCTTGTGGATGATGGATGCGGGATCGTCATGCATGTCCACCACATCGTCGGCATTGGAGATTTCCATGCCCTCCGGCAGGTTGTCAATGCCGTGCTTCTTGAGAACCGCAAGGATATCCTCTCCCCGGCCTACCAGCACGATCTCGATACCGTAGGTCTTTGCCGCTTCCACAGCGCCTAAAACGGGAGCCTCGGGGGCATTGTCGCCGCCCATCGCGTCAAGAATGATCTTCAACCGTTCCACCTCTTTCTTTCAGATACCCTTCGCCGCCAAAGCATCGATCACGTCCAGCGACCGCGCGGCAATGGCGAGATTTTTTTCTGCCTTCTTACGGATGCGCTTTTCCAGCGGTGCGATGATGCTGAAATTGATATTCATGGGCTGGAAATTTTCAATGCTTTCGTCGCTGACGTACTGCCCCAGCGCACCGATGGCGGTCTCCTTGGGGAAGTCGGGCAGCTCCCGTCCCTGTACCTTCGCCGCCATGGCCACCGCCGCCAGATACCCGGAGGCCGTGGATTCCACGTACCCCTCCACGCCGGTCATCTGCCCGGCAAAAGCCACCAGCGGGTTTCGGCGGTCTGCGTAATACTTATCCAGCAGCTTGGGGCTTTGCAGGAAGGTATTCTGGTGCATCACACCGTAGCGGACAAATTCCGCGTTTTCCAGACCGGGTATCATGGAGAATACCCGCTTCTGCTCGCCGAATTTCAGGTGGGTCTGGAAGCCCACCAGATTGTACACGCTTTTTGCCGCGTTGTCCTGCCGCAGCTGCACCACGGCGTAAGGCTCATGGCCGGTGGCAGGATTTCTCAGCCCCACGGGCTTCATGGGGCCGTAGCGCAGGGTATCCACGCCTCGCCGCGCCATGACCTCCACGGGCATACAGCCCTCGAAGACGTTCTTGTCCTCAAAGCCATGCACCGGGGCTTCCTCGGCGTTTACCAACTCCCGGACGAAGGCTTCGTACTGCTCTTTGTTCATGGCGCAGTTGATGTAATCGGGCGTTCCCCGGTCGTACCGGGACTGCCACCACGCGAGATTCATGTCGATGGACTCCGCCGAAACCAGCGGCGCCGCTGCGTCAAAAAAGTGCAGATACCCGGTCTCCCCGAAGTAATGCCCGATGGCCTCGCTCAAAGCATCGGAAGTCAGCGGCCCTGTAGCCACGATCACCGGCCCCTCGGGGACTTCGGTGATTTCTTCGGAAATCACCGTGATATTGGGGTGATTCCGGATTTTCTCCGTAACCATCCGGGAAAAGCCGCCCCGGTCAACTGCCAGGCAGCCGCCCGCCTCCACCCGGGTAGCATCGGCGCAGGCGAGGATCAGGCTGCCGCAGCGGCGCAGCTCCTCCTTGAGAAGCCCCACGGCGTTTTCCAGCCGGTCGCCCCGCAGGGAATTGGAGCAGACAAGCTCGGCAAAATCCTCGCTGTGGTGGGCGGGGGTCATCTTTTTGGGCTTCATTTCGTAAAGCGCCACTTCGATGCCCCGGTTTGCCAGCTGCCATGCCGCTTCGCTTCCGGCCAGCCCCGCGCCGATGACTTTTACCTTCATGCCTTGCTCTCCTTCTTAGAGGATGTTTTCGCCGTCTTCTTCGTTGTGGTCTTGGCGGCGGTCTTTTTTACCGTGGTCTTTTTCGCCGCCGTTTTCTTTGCTGCCGTCTTCTTTGCCGGGGCTTTTGCCGTCGTTTTCTTTGCCGCCGTCTTCTTCTCGGCAGACTTTTCCTCCGGGGTGGCCTCCCCGTCCTCGGCGGCCTTCTTTTTATAGTAGCCCCGCTGGTCCTCCGGGAGGAAACGGGAGCATTTCTCGTTGATGCAGAAGGGCTTCATGCGCCCCTTGCCGGATTTCTTGAACAGGGTCTGACCGCATTCCGGGCAGTCCTCGGCGGTGGGAACGTCCCATGTCATGAAGCCGCACTCCGCGCCCCGCTCGCAGGCGTAGTAGGCGTAGCCCTTCTTGGACTTGCGCTTGAGCAAGCCGCTGCCGCACTTGGGGCAGCGACCGGGCATCCGCTCCACCAGAGGCTTGGTATTCTTACACTCCGGGTAGCCCGGGCAGGCCAGAAATTTACCGAACCGGCCGGTTTTCACCACCATTTTCCGTCCGCACAGCTCGCAGACCTCGTCGGTCTCCTCCTCCGGCACCTTCAGGTGAACCCCCTCCAGCGCCGTCTCCGCGTCAGACAGCTCCTTGCTGAAATCCTTGTAGAAATCCGCCAGCAAATCCTTCCAGTTCTGCTTGCCCGTCTCCACATCGTCCAGACGGGACTCCATATTGGCGGTAAACTCCACATCGATGATGTCAGTGAAGTGCTCCTCCATCAGCCCGGTGACGATCTCGCCCAGGGGCGTGGGGGCAAGGCGCTTGTCCTGCTTGACCACGTACTCCCGGTCTTCAATGGTGGACACGGTGGCAGCGTAGGTGGAAGGACGTCCGACGCCCTTTTCCTCCATGGCCTTGACCAGCGTCGCCTCGGTATACCGGGCGGGTGGCTGGGTGAAATGCTGCTCCTTCTGGATGTTGGAGGGGAGCGTCTTCTCCCCCACCGCCAGATCCGGCAGCGGAGAGCCGACGGCCTCCTGCTCATCATCCCGTCCTTCTTCGTAAACGGCAATGAAGCCGGCGAAGCGCAGGCTCTGGTGGCTGGCACGGAACACATGCCCGGCGCACATCGTGTCGATGGACACGGTGTCATAAACGGCGCAGGCCATCTGCGTCGCGAGGAAGCGGCTCCAGATCAGCTTGTAGAGCTTATACTGATCGGGGGTCAGACTGGTACGCACCCGTTCCGGCTCCAGTTCCACATGGGACGGCCGGATAGCTTCGTGGGCGTCCTGCGCCCCTGCCTTGGTCTTGAACACATGGTGCTGGCCGTAATAATACTCATTTCCGTAGCGGCTGCGGATAAACCCGGCGGCAGCGTCCATGGCCTCGTCGGAAAGCCGCAGAGAGTCGGTACGCATGTAGGTAATTAAACCGGTGGTACCTTCCCCTGCCACGTCCACGCCTTCATACAGCTGCTGGGCGACCATCATGGTCTTTTTCGGCGTGAAGCCCAGCTTCCGGGATGCCTCCTGCTGCAGGGTGGAGGTGGTGAAGGGCGGGGCGGAATAACGCTTTTTCTCCGCTTTTTTGACGTTGGTAACGTCGAATTCCTTCCCGTCGATGTCGCCGATCACGGCAAGGGTATCAGCCTCATTCTCCAGCTCCCGCTTCTTTTCCTCGCCCCAGTAGTGGGCGACAAAGGTGCCGGGCTTGCCCATACGGTTCAATGTCACGTCCAGCGTCCAGTATTCCTTGGGCTGGAACGCGCGAATTTCGTTTTCCCGGTCAACCACCAGCCGGGTGGCGACGGACTGAACGCGGCCTGCGGACAGACCCCGCCGTATCTTCTTCCACAGCAGCGGGGAAAGCTCATAGCCCACGATCCTGTCCAGAATACGCCGCGCCTGCTGGGCGTCAACCAGATCATAGTCGATATCCCGGGGGTGGCGGATGGACTCCTTGACCACCTTCTGGGTGATCTCATTAAAGGTCACACGCTGCGCCTTCCCGTCGGGGAGGTTCAGCAGCTCTTTCAAATGCCACGAAATGGCCTCGCCCTCCCGGTCAGGGTCGGTTGCAAGGTACACGGTTTTCGCCTTTTCCGCGTCGGTTTTCAGTTCCTTGATCAGGGATTCCTTGCCCCGGACAGGGATATAATGGGGGGTAAAATCATGCTCCAGATCCACGCCCATCGTGCTTTTCGGCAGGTCCCGGAGATGCCCCATGCTGGCCTTGACAACATAATCGTCTCCTAAATATTTGCCAATGGTCTTTGCCTTGGAGGGGGACTCCACAATCACCAGATTTTCAGGTTTGCCCATGAATGAAAATTCTCCGTTTCGTTACTTCAGATTCAGCGGTTACGTCTCTCTATTTCCCGCTCAAAACAATGCGCTTGCCCGGCAGGCGCTTGATTATGCCCTTCAGTTCCAGCATGGTCAGGCTGGAAAGCAGCTTTCCGGTGGACAGGCCGGTTTCGGCGATCACATCGTCCACCAGCCGCTGCCCGCCGCTTAAGGCGTCCACAATGGTCTGCTCCTCCGGCGACAGCTTCGGCCTGACCGAGCCTACGTCACTATAAGGCGCGCAAGGCGTCTTGTCAATGCCCTGATGGGCTAAATCTTTTTTAAGATTCTCATTTTTCCGAGGAAGACGCAGTTTCTGCGCCACTTTCAGCAGCGGTTTTTCCGCTTCCGCGGCCTTGCGCACCTCGTCCGGATAGGCCGTCTGGTGGGCGGGCGCGTCTTCCTTCCGAATCTTATCCGGAAAGAGGGCTTCATATTCGCTCAGAACGTCCCAGCCGGAGGAAACCATGATCGCCCCGTCCCGCAGAAGCCGGTTGCTCCCCACAAAGGACGGCTGGTCGATGTTTCCCGGCACCGCGAACACGTCCCGCCCCTGCTCGGCGGCCAAGCGGGCGGTGATCAGCGCGCCGCTTTTCTCCGGCGCTTCCACAACCAGCACCCCGCAGCTCAGGCCGCTGATGATACGGTTCCGCTTGGGAAACGTCCATTTTGCCGGCGGCGTCCCCGGCGCAAACTCGCTGAGAATGCAGCCGTATTCCTCCGTGTCCCGGAACAGCGCCCGGTTGGAAACGGGATAGACGATATCCGCGCCGCACCCCAGCACACCCACCGCAGGCGCGCCTGCGGTCAGCGCTCCGGACATGGCCATGCCGTCGATGCCGTAGGCCATCCCGGATACCACAATGCCGCCGCAGCGGGCAATCTGGTAGCCCATGCGCTTGGCGGTGGTCAGGCCGTAGGCCGACGCCTTCCGGGTGCCGACCACGCCGATCACCGGGCTTCCGTCAAAATCCGGCAGCCGCCCCTTATAATACAGCACAACGGGCGGGTCGGCAATGTTTTTGAGCCGTGCGGGATAAGCCGCATCCTGACAGGTCAGGATGTGGAGCTTTTCCCGGTCACAGGCTTCCAGAATTTCCTCCGCGGAGGTCAGATTTTTCTCCCGAAGGGCAGTCTTTGCCTCCTCGCTGAGACCGATGGCGTCAAACGCCCCGTCGTCGGCGAAGTAAATGTCCTCAGGATCCCGAAAATGCTGCAACAGTGCCATTTTGTCCCGGTCGTTCAGCCCGGGGCGATGGGCAAACCATACCCAGTGTACCAGCATTTTCTCACCTGTTTCTCTCTATATTATGCCGTTTCTCTATTGCTTCATCTGCCACATGACGATGGCCGCCGCCACCGCCGCGTTCAGGGACTCACAGCGCTTATTCATGGGGATGATAAGCTCCCCGTCGGCGCTTTCCAGAATTTCCCGGCGCACGCCCTGCCCTTCGCTGCCAATGACCACCGCCATGCCGCGAAGGTCGGCATTCCGCAAATCCTTCGCCCGCTGACTCAGTGCCGTCACAGCCACAGGAATTCCGGCAACCCCGCAGGCGGCCTTTACCTCCGCCCAGTCCGCTTTCACCGGCTGGGTGCGGAACACCGCGCCCATGCTGGCGCGTACCGTCTTGGGGCTGTAGGGGTCGGCGCAGCCTTCCAGCAGCGTCACAGGAATGTCCAGCGCGTCCGCCGTGCGCAGAATGGTTCCAAGGTTTCCCGGGTCCTGAATGCCGTCCAGCAGCAGGCAGCCGGGTGTCGGCGCATATGTCTTCTTTTCCGGCAGGCGGCACAGGAACAACGCCCCCTGAGGACTTTCCATGGGGGAGATGGATGCCATCACGTCCTCCGGCACACGGAAAAGCCGCACCGATTCCGGCACGTCCGCATGAACGCCGTCGGATAAGATCACCGTGTCCAGTCCCGGATACCAGCGGACGGCCTCCGCCAGAAGCTTGACCCCGTCGGCAGCGAACAGCCCCGCTTCCTCCCTGGCCTTCCGGGAAGAAAGCAGCTTTTTCACCTGTTGCAGAAGGGGATTTTTCCGGGAGGTGATTCTCTGCTCCGTCACAGCTTCTGCACCCTGCTGAGGGCGTAATTGTCCCCCAAAACCACCATCACGTCCCCCTCCTGAATCCGGTAATCCGCGGCGGGGGAAACGTTGGTCTTATCCCCGTTTTCCACGGCGATGATGTTCACGCCCAGCTTCGCCCGGACGTTCAGCTCATTGATGCACTTGCCGATCCAGCTCTTGGGGGCGGGAACTTCCAGAATTCCGTAGTCCTCGGAAAGCTCGATGTAATCCAGCACATTGTGGGAGTACATGCTTCTCGCCAGCCGCTGGGCGTGTTCCTGCTCCGGAATGACCACCCGGTCGGCACCCAGCTTTTCCAGAACCAGCCGGTGGGTCTCGTCGTGGGCTTTGCAGACGATGTAGGGCGCGCCCAGCTCCTTTAAGTTCATGGTGATCAGCACGGAGGCCGCAAGATCGTCGCCGATGGCAATAACCGCGCAGTCAAAATTCCGCACGCCCAGCGCCCGCAGGACTTCCTTGTCCCGGGCGTCGCCCACCACCGCGTGGGTGACGTCGTTGGCAAGCTGCTGCACAAGGTCGTTGTGCACGTCCATGGCCAGCACCTCCGCCCCCAGCGTACACAGCTGCCGCGCCAGAGAGCCGCCGAAACGGCCGAGACCGATGACAATGTAAGACTTCATATTCTTCTCCTTATCCGATCAGCAAATTGGTTTCCGCATAGCGGAACCGCTCCTCCGCCCGGTTTCCCGCCAGGAAGCCCAGGCTGATGGTCAGTACGCCGACCCGTCCGAAATACATATAAATAATGATCAGAATCTGCGCCGGGATACTTAAGGAAGCCGTACCGCCCGCGCTTAATCCCACGGTCGCCAACGCCGAAACCGCCTCATACACGGCGTCCGTAAAGTCCATGGGCGACGTGGCGCTGATGAAAATGCCGCCGAAAACGGCCAGTGCCAGCACAATAAAAGCAATGATCATGGCGTTCTGGGTCTGCTCCTCGGGGATCGTCCGCTTGAAGGCGCAGACCGTGCTTTTCCCTCTGGCTCTCGCCCAGATGGTCAGCACCAGCACCAGAAACGTCACGGTCTTGATGCCGCCGGCGGTGGAGCCGGAGGAGCCGCCGATGAACATCAGCACGCTGGAAAAGGCCTTGCCGCTTTCCGTAAGCTTTGCCTGATCAATCGCCGCAAACCCCGCGGTGCGCAGTGTCGCGGACTGGAAAAAGCCGTTGAACAGCTTTTCGCCCACAGTCATGCCGCCCAGCGTCTCCGGGTTGTTCCATTCCAGCAGACAGGTTCCCGCCCAGCCGACGGCAAGCAGCGCCGCCGTGATCAGCAGTACCAGCTTGGTGTACACGCTGAACTTGCGCAAGGAGCGCTTCCGGGCAATGTTCTCCCACACCAGAAAGCCCAGGCCGCCGATGATGATCAGCGCCGACAGCGTCAGAAGCACAACGGGGTCTGCGTTAAATTCTATCAGGCTCTGCCCCGGGGCAATGGCGCCGAAAATGTCAAAGCCCGCATTGCAGAACGCGGAAACAGAGTGAAAAATGCCCCAGCGCAGCGCTCTTGTAAACCCATACTCCGGCCAGAACCGAAGGGTCAGAATGATCGCCCCCACGGCTTCCACGGAAAAGCTTCCGGTAAGCACCAGCTTTTGCAGCCGCACCACGCCCTTGATATCGTTCACGCTCAGGGACTGGGCGATCATCAGCCGCTGCTGGAGGCCGATCTTCCTGCGCAGCAGAAAAATCAGCAGTGTCGCCACGGACATGAAGCCCAATCCGCCAATTTGAATCAGACACAGAATCACAATCTGGCCGAAACCGCTCCACTGGCTCCAGGTATCGTACAGCACCAGTCCCGTCACGCAGGTGGCGGAGGTGGCCGTAAACAGCGCCGGGCGCAGCCCGCAGGATACCCCGTCCCGGGACGCGGCGGGCAGAGTCAGCAGCAGCGCCCCCAGGAGAATGATCGCGGCAAACATCAGTGCAACCATCTGCGTGGTAGCAATGTGCCTGGGTCGGTGCTTCATCCAGAAGACCACCAGCTTTCCCCGCAGAGACATATTTGCGCTCCTTTCCGGCAGGCACACCCCGCCATCATACGTTTTCTCTATTATAGCAACTTTACATTCTTTTGCAAGTCTCAATTCATCCCAGCCGCCGCAAAATAGGCAATTTACATTTTCTCCCGTCTGTGTTATACTGGTCAAAAAATTTTGAAAGGGGCAGAGTTTATGAGTTATACAGAAAGCTGGTCAGGAAAGATCAACCGCAAGCTTCTAAAAAAGCTGCACATCATTGATGTCGCCGCCGGGCGGGAGAAAGCCGATCTGGTTCTGAAAAACGCCACCTATGTCAACGTGTTTTCCGGGGAGCTGGACACCGGCGACATTGCCGTGGCGGAGGGCCTGATCGTGGGCCTCGGCAGCTACGAAGGCCGGGACGAAGTGGACATGACCGGCAAGATCGTCTGCCCCGGCTTCATCGACGCCCACATCCATCTGGAATCCAGTCTGGTTTTCCCCGCGGAGTTTGCCCGGGCAGTCATTCCCCACGGCACCACCACCGTCATCACCGACCCCCATGAGATCACCAATGTCATGGGAACTGACGGCATCGACTATATGCTCTGCGCCACGGAAGGGCTGCCGGTGGACACCCAGTTTATGATCCCCTCCTGCGTCCCGGCGTCGGCGCTGGACGAAAGCGGCGCAAATTTGGACTACCGGGATATCGACAGCTTTTTCGACCACCCCCGGGTGCTGGGTCTTGCGGAAATGATGAATTTCCCCGGCGTGATCTCCGCCGACTCCCCCACCGTTGCCAAGATCATTGCGTCTCAGGCGCACCACAAGAAGATCGACGGCCACGCCCCCGGTCTTTCCGGCACCGACCTGAACGCCTACATTGCCGCCGGTGTCTACTCCGACCACGAGTGCGCGGACATTGACGACGCCATGAAAAAATTGAAACTGGGTCAGTTCATCATGATCCGGGAGGGCACCGCCGCCCGGAATCTGGAGGCTCTGATGCCCCTGATCAAGTCCCAGAAATATTTCAGCCGCTGCATGTTCTGCACCGACGACAAACACCCCAGCGATCTGCTGGAAAAGGGTCACATCGATTACATCTGCCGGGAAGCTGTCGCCATGGGTGCCGACCCCATCATGACCGTGCAGGTGGCCTGTCTCCACGCCGCCCGGTACTTCCTGCTGAATAACCGGGGCGCCATCGCCCCCGGATATCTGGCTGACTTCGCCATTGTGGAGGATCTGAAGGATTTCCACGTGGTGACGGTGTACAAGCGGGGCAAGCGGGTCTACCACGACGGCATTGTGGAGGACTTCCCCCTGCCCGAGATCCCGGAACACCTGAACAAGCGCGCCCACGACACCTTCCACCTGCCGGTGCTTTCTCCCGCGGACTTTGCCAACACCCGTCTGCGGGGCGTCATCGGCATGGTGCCGGGGCAGATCATCACCGAGGACGCAGGCTACGCCGCCGGTGTGGACGTATCCAAGGACATTCTGAAAATGGCCGTTGTAGAGCGGCATAAAAATACCCGCCACATCGGCATCGGCTACCTCAAGGGCTACGGTCTGAAATCCGGCGCGGTGGCCACCTCCGTCGCCCATGACAGCCACAACATCATCTGCGTCGGCACAAATGACGAGGACATGGCCTTCGCCGTCAACCGCATTGCCCGGAACCGAGGCGGCATCGTGGTCGTGGAGAACGGGCAGGTGCTGGCCGAGCTTCCTCTGGAAATTGCCGGCATCATCAGCGGCAAGCCCCTGCGGGAGGTCAACACCCTTCTGGAAGACGCCAAGAAGGCCGCCCACGCTCTGGGCGTCGGCACGGACATCGACCCGTTCATGACGCTGTCCTTCATGAGCCTGCCCGTTATCCCCACCCTGCGCCTGACGACCCGGGGCGTGGTGGATGTGAACACCCAGCAGTACGTATGAGCGGCATAGACCTTTCTTTTGTCTCCGGCAAGGAAAAGTTCAATTACCGTGTCTGCGCCGTCATCATTTCGGAGGGCAAACTTCTTGCCATGCACGACGAGCGCTCCCCCTACTATTACCTCCCCGGCGGGAGGGTGCAGATGGGGGAAACGGCGGAAGCCGCCGTGGTGCGGGAGGTTCAGGAGGAACTGGAGATCACCCCGGAAATCATCCGTCCCCTGTGGCTGAATCAGGCATTTTTCACGGAGGACGTGGACGGCCTGCACTACCACGAGCTGTGCCTGTACTTCCTGATGGACATTTCCCACACGGACTTGCTGTCCAAAGGCGAAAAGTTTACCCTGTTGGAACGGCACCACACCCACAAATTTGAATGGCTGCCCTTTGAACGGCTGGAACGGGAATATTTCTATCCCCTGTTCCTGAAAAAGGAAATTTTCCACCTGCCGGAAACCCTCACCCTCCGCACGGAACTGGAATAAACGCAAAACGCCCTGTCCGCTTTTCAGCGGACAGGGCATTTGTTTTTGGGGAATTATTTCATCACCAGTTCGCCGTTTTCGGCGTCCACGGTGACGGTCTGACCCGGGGTAACGTCGCCCCGAAGCAGACGCTTGCTGAGCATGGTCTCCACCGTATGCTGCACATAGCGGCGCAGGGGACGGGCGCCGTACTGCGGGTCATAGGCCGCGTCCACAATGGCGGCCTTGGCCGCAGGCGTCAGCTCGCAGCGGATCTGCTGGTCAGCCAGACGGTCGTTGAGCTTGGCGATCTGCAGGTCGATGATCTTGGTCACATTCTCCTTGGTCAGGGGTTTGTAGAACACGATCTCGTCCAGACGGTTGAGGAACTCCGGCCGGAAGGTGCGGCGCAGCAGCGCGCGAACCTGTTCCTTTGCGCTTTCCTCAATGGTACCGTCGGCGTTGATGCCGTTCAGGATATACTCAGAGCCAAGGTTGGAGGTCAGGATCAGAATGGTGTTCTTGAAGTCCACGGTTCTGCCCTGAGAATCGGTGATCCGGCCATCGTCCAGCACCTGCAGAAGCACGTTGAACACGTCGGGATGCGCCTTCTCCACCTCGTCGAACAGGACGACGGAGTAGGGCTTCCTGCGTACCGCTTCGGTCAGCTGGCCGCCTTCTTCATAGCCCACGTATCCGGGAGGCGCGCCGATCAGACGGGACACGGAGTATTTCTCCATGTATTCGGACATGTCGATACGCACCATGTTGTTCTCGTCGTCAAACAGCGCCTGCGCCAGCGCCTTGGCAAGCTCGGTCTTGCCCACGCCCGTGGGGCCGAGGAACAGGAACGAGCCGATGGGGCGGTTGGGGTCCTGAATGCCTGCGCGGCTACGCTGGATGGCTTCCGTGACGGCCTGAACCGCTTCGTCCTGACCGACCACCCGCTTGTGGAGGGTCTCGTCCAGCGTCAGCAGCTTCTCCCGCTCTCCCTGCACCAGCCGGGAAACGGGAATGCCCGTCCAGCGCTCCACGATCTTGGCGATTTCCTCATCGGTAACTCTATCCCGAAGGATATTGCTGTCTTTCGCGGACTGGGCACGGCGCTCTTCCTCTTCCAGCTGCTTCTTGGCTTCCGGCAGACGGCCGTATTTCAGTTCCGCCGCCTTTTCCAGGTCGTAGCTCTGCTCGGCGGCCTCGATCTGACGGTTCAAGTCCTCAATCTTCTCCCGCAGCTGCTGCACCCGGCCAATGGCGTTCTTCTCGTTCTCCCACTGCGCCTTCATGGCGTTGAAGGAATCCCGTTCCTCCGCCAGCTCCTTTTGCAGCTCGGCAAGACGCGCCTTGGACAGCTCGTCCTCCTCCTTCTTCAGAGCGGCCTCCTCGATCTCCATCTGGATAATCTTCCGGGACACCGCGTCCAGCTCAGTAGGCATGGAGTCCATTTCCGTCCGGATCTGGGCGCAGGCCTCGTCGATCAGGTCGATGGCCTTGTCGGGCAGGAACCGGTCGGTGATATACCGATGGGACAGCGTTGCGGCGGCAATGATGGCGGAGTCCGCGATCTTCACGCCGTGGAACACCTCGTAGCGCTCCTTCAGGCCACGGAGAATGGCGATGGTGTCCTCCACCGTGGGTTCATCCACCTGCACCGGCTGGAACCGGCGTTCCAGAGCGGCGTCCTTTTCGATATACTGCCGGTACTCGTCCAGTGTCGTCGCGCCGATGCAGTGCAGCTCGCCCCGAGCCAGCATGGGCTTCAGCAGGTTGCCCGCATCCATGCTGCCCTCGGTTTTGCCCGCGCCCACAATGGTGTGCAGCTCATCGATGAACAGGATGATCTTGCCCTCGGACTTCTTCACCTCGTTCAGCACGGCTTTCAGCCGTTCCTCAAATTCGCCCCGGTACTTGGCGCCCGCGATCAGCGCGCCCATATCCAGAGAGAAAATGGTCTTGTCCTGCAGCTGTTTGGGGACGTCCTTCTTCACGATTCGCTGGGCAAGTCCCTCGGCAATGGCGGTTTTGCCAACGCCGGGTTCGCCGATGAGCACAGGGTTGTTCTTCGTCTTCCGGGACAGAATGCGGATAACGTTCCGGATTTCCTCATCCCGGCCGATCACCGGATCCATCTTCTGCTCTCTTGCCCGCTTGACCAGATCCGTGCCGTACTTTTCCAGCGCGTCGTAGGTTCCCTCCGGGTTGTCGGTGGTGACACGCTGATTGCCCCGGACTTCCTGCAAAGCCTTCAGAACACGCTCCTTTGTAATCTGATAAGTCTTGAACAGCTCCTTCACGCCGCCCCGGGCAGTTTCCAGAAGTCCAAGGAACAGATGCTCCACAGACACATACTCGTCCTTCATGGTTTGCGCCTGCTGCTCCGCCGCATTGAACGCGGCCTGCACGTCGGCGCTGACATAAAAGCTGTCCATGGCCTGACTTGTCCGCACGCCGGGAATCTTCCGCAGCTCAGCCTCCGCCGCCGCTTCCAGACTCTCCACCGTAACGTCCATCTTTTTCAGCAGCTGAGGGGTCAAACCGCCCTCCTGCCGCAGCAATGCCAGAAGCAGATGCACCTGCTCCATCTGCTGATGAGAATTCTGAACCGCCAGCTGCTGCGCGCTCTGGACGGCCTCAATCGATTTTTGGGTATAGTTATTGAAGTTCATCTACTTTACCTTCCTTTCGCTTTAGCACTCTCATCATAAGAGTGCTAATCCATTTGTCTTTACTATACCCCAATTTGAAAAAATGTCAAGGGTTGCATCCCACAAGCTACAAAAAATTCACATTTGGCATTCTGCACAAATTTCACCGCCTCAATTTTACGCGCTTAATACTTATTTAATATTTGCGCACTTATTTTTTTAATAGCCCCCGGATATAATGAAAGCGTACTCAATGATAATTTTCTTTTTCATTTTCTTACCTCTCTTTTTCTCTGAAAATCCCCGACTTGGTCTGGTCAACCAAAGTCGGGGATTTTTCATGCTTATTTTGCCAGCGCCCGGGTCTTGCAGAGCTTGTACAGCTCCTCCGCCGCCAGACGTGTCTTCGCCACCGGGTAACCAGCCTTGGGGAAGCAGTAGTAGAGGCACCGGTTGTCGCCGATGCAGATGGTGTCCGCGATCTCGTACCAATAGTAATCGGCGTACAGGCCATAGGAAGCTGTGGGCTTCTGGGTGTAGCGGAGCTTCCCACCGCAGCCGGTGAGGGTGAAGCCCTCCCGGTCGTGGGTCAGATGCCCCTGCCCTACCTTATAAATGGCCTTGAAATCCACCATCATGGCAATGTCCACGTCGATGTCCAGCTTGTATGTTCCGTCCTCAAGCTCCCGGCGCACCTGCTCCCGCTCCCAGCGATACCAGTCGGGGACGTGGGAAAACTCCGTCTCCCCTTCCGACGCCGCAAGGTCGCCGATGGGGGTCAATTCCCAGTGCTTGCCGCAATGGCGGCAGGTCAGGCCGGTGCCTTTGCCTGTCAGCTCCCCCTCCGTGCCGCAATGGGGACATTTATACAGAATACGCTCCAGACCGTCCGCCCGGAAACCGTCGGTGATCTGAATGCCGTTTTCCCTCTGCCAGCGGAACTGGTCGAAAGAGAAGGCTTTGTCCAGCCCGTCGGACAGCTCCTTGACGGATTTCTCCTTCAGATCCTCCCGGCTGTACAGCAGGCGCACCTTCGCCGAAACGGGGACGCTTTTGCGCACCTGCAATTCGTTGTACAGCGGGTTGCGGCTGAACGCGCCGAAGGTCTCGATCATCACCACAGGCACGTCCAGCTTTTTCAGCAGCACGCCCATTTTCCGGGGCAGCGCCGTGCAGGTGCCATCGAAGGAATAGCTGGCCTCCGGGTACATGAGAACGCTGCTTTTCAGCTCCTTCAGGCAGTAGACCATATCCTGCACCAGCGTCAGGTCGGTGACGAATTTCCGGGTGGGTACGCAGCCGATGGTGCGCATCGCCCATGCCATCAGGCCGCCCATGCCCACAAAGCCGTCGGATGTACAGATAATATTGTAGGGTCGGGGGTACAGAATGGCGCTTGCGATCTGCAAATCCAGAAAGCAGGAATGGTTCATGAGAATCAGGCACGGCTCGTTCTTACCGACCTTCTCCATTCCCTCGCTGGTGTAATGGAGATGGGTTCCGGCCAGTCCCAGAATGGACAGCCCCCGCACGAGGGTGCGCCAGAAAATGCCGGGCCGGATGGGGTGCAGATGGGGATACTGGGGCAGCGCCATGACTTTTTCGTAGTCCAGTTCCTTCACGGTGGTTTTCATAGGGCGTCCTCCCGATTATGTTTTCCATAAAATTATACCAGATGCTGTCCTCTCCGTCAACCAGCGGCTTTGCATGGCTGTATATTCATCTATGATGAATAATATGCACTCAGTTGCTGGAATAATTTAGGATGAATTCCCTGAATATTCACATATACATGTTAAACTTGCGGGTTTTTGTAGTATTTATATTACATACGGCCTTATTTTCTCTTCATTGTTGTATATTCATCCTATTGACGATGAATAAAATACGCGCTATAATGCACTCATCAATCACCTCCCAGCTACGGGAGGTCAAAAATGAAAAGGAGAGTAAAATTATGAAAAAGGTATTTGCACTTGCGCTGACCGTTCTGATGGTCATGTCCATGTTCGCCGGCTGCGGCAGCAGCAACACCACCAAGACCACCACCGAGGCTCCCGCCGCCACCGCCGCTGAGACCACGGCCGCTGCGACCACAGCTGCCGAGACCGCCGCTGCCGAACTGAAGACCGTCGAGTCCGGCAAGCTGATTATGTCCACCAACGCCGCCTTCCCTCCCTATGAGATGGTCGCCGATGACGGCAGCTACGAGGGCATCGATGTTGAGGTCGCCGGCGCGATCGCCGAGAAGCTGGGGCTGGAGCTGGTCGTGGACGATATGGACTTCGACGCTGCTCTGCTGGCCGTTCAGCAGAACAAGTCCGACATCGTCATGGCCGGTGTCACCGTCACCGAAGACCGGCAGCTGGTCATGAACTTCTCCGACAGCTACGCCACCGGCGTGCAGGTGGTCATCGTCAAGGAAGGCTCCGATGTGACTCTGGACAATCTGGGCGAGAAGATGATCGGCACCCAGCGTGGTACCACCGGTTACATTTACACCTCCGATGATTACGGCGACGATCATGTCACCGCCTATGACAACGGCGCCTCCGCCGTGCAGGCTCTGATCAACGGTCAGGTTGACTGCGTGGTCATCGACTCCGCTCCTGCTGAGGCTTTTGTTGCCGCCAACGCCGGTCTGACCATTCTGGACACTGAGTACGTCACCGAGAGCTACGCCATCGGCGTGAACAAGGACAACACCGCATTGCTCGACGCCATCAACCAGGCGCTGGCCGAGCTGACCGCTGACGGCACCGTTCAGTCCATCGTTGACAAGTACATCTCCGCTGAATAATCCAATCGCTCAGCCAGGGGCGGCTCAAGCCGCCCTTGGCACGGTTGTACCCGGAAAACCGACCTTCGCGCTGGGAAGGCCGATTTTCTGCGTATAACACGATACTGCGCAATATTAAATGAGAAGGTGAAGCTGTGGAACTTTACGAACTTTGGAAACCCCTGATGCGGGACGGCACCGCATCCTTCTGGCAGGAATTCTACGTCAAATTCTATCAGGCATTTATCGAAGGAAGCCGCTGGAAGCAGTACCTGAACGGCGTCGGCACCACCCTGCTGGTCACGGCCATGGCGCTGACACTGGGCATTCTCCTCGGCATTGTGGTGGCCGTGATCCGGACCGCCCACGACCAGCAGCGGACAGGGCACAAGAACCCCATTCTCGGCCTGTTCAACGGCATCTGCAAGGTATACGTCACCGTCATCCGCGGCACGCCCATGATGGTGCAGCTGCTGATCATGGGCTTCGTTATCTTCTCCTTCTCCCGGAACTACACCATGGTGGGCGCGCTGACGCTGGGCATCAATTCCGGCGCTTACGTCTCCGAGATCATCCGGGGCGGTCTCATGTCCCTTGACCCGGGTCAGGCCGAAGCGGGACGGAGCCTTGGCCTCGGCTACATCGACACCATGCGTCTGATCGTCATTCCGCAGGCATTCAAGGCCATTCTCCCCGCCCTCGGCAACGAGTTCATCATGCTGCTGAAGGACACCTCCCTCATCACCGTCATCGGCGGCAAGGAAATGGTCTACGCCGCTCAGGCCATCTACGGCCGAACCTACGAGCAGATGTTCCCCCTCATCGGCATCGCCTGTATCTATCTGCTGCTGGTCATGGTATTCAGCTGGCTGCAAAGTTTACTGGAAAGGAGGCTGCGTCAAAGTGATAGACGTTAAGCATCTGAGCAAATCCTTCGGCGACCATCTGGTTCTCAAGGACATTTCCGAACACATTTACCCCGGGGACAAAATGGTCATCATCGGCCCCTCCGGTTCCGGCAAGTCCACGTTCCTGCGCAGTCTGAACCTGCTGGAAGAACCAACCTCCGGCACCATCACCTTTGACGGTGAGGTCATCACCGACCCCAAGACGGACATCGACGTGGTCCGTCGGAAAATGGGCATGGTGTTCCAGCACTTCAATCTCTTCCCCAATATGACCATCCGCAAGAACATCACCCTCGCCCCCGTGCGCACCGGCTTGATGACGCAGGCAGAAGCGGACGACAAGGCCACCCAGCTGCTGCGCCGGGTCAGTCTGGAAGAAAAGGCGGACGCCTACCCCAACCAGCTCTCCGGCGGCCAGAAGCAGCGTATTGCCATCGTCCGGGCGCTGGCCATGAACCCCAAGGTCATGCTTTTTGACGAACCCACCTCCGCTCTCGACCCGGAAATGGTCGGCGAGGTTCTGGCCGTCATGAAGGAGCTGGCAGAGACCGGCATGACCATGGTGGTCGTCACCCACGAGATGGGCTTTGCCCGTGAGGTCGGCAACCGGGTGCTGTTCATGGACGACGGAAAGGTTCTGGAACAGGGCTCCCCTGCCCAGCTTTTCGGCAATCCCCAGAATCCCCGCTTGCAGGATTTCCTCTCAAAAGTTCTGTAAATATTCTGATATCCCAGCCTTTCAGGCTGGGATATTTTTTTGCCCAAGTACTTGACAAATCTGTTATATCTGTATATACTGCACATATACAGTTGTAACAGAAGTGAGGTGCCAAAGTGACCGTATTGATCGACAACAAAAGCAGTCTTCCCATTTACGACCAGATCTACTCCCAGATCAAAGCACAGATCATCAGCGGCGAGCTTCAGGAGCACGAAGCCCTGCCCTCCATCCGGAGTCTCGCCAAGGATCTGCGCATCAGCGTCATCACCACCAAGCGTGCCTACGACGAGCTGGAAAAAGAGGGCTTCATCTACACCATCGCCGCCAAGGGCTGCTTCGTGGCTCCCAAAAATGTGGAGCTGCTCCGGGAGGAGACCCTGAAAAACATCGAAAATCACATTGACCAGATCGTCCGCCTTTCTCAGTCCGTCGGCCTGAGTGAGCAGGAAGTTCTGGATATGGTCAGATTTGCCATGGAGGATTGAACATGAACGCATTGGAAATACGGGATTTAACCAAGCACTACACCGGTTTTTCCCTGAATCATCTGAACCTGACCCTGCCCTGGGGCTGCATTATGGGGCTTGTGGGCGAAAACGGTGCGGGAAAAAGCACCACCATCAAGCTGATTCTCAACACCATTTCACGGGACGGCGGCACCGTCACCATTTTGGGCCGGGACAACCGGGAGAACTTGTGCCTCTCCAAAGAGGAGATCGGCGTGGTGTTGGACGAGGTGGGCATCTCCGCCTGTCTCACCGCCCGGCAGCTAGGCAAGATCATGCAGGGCATTTACCGCAGCTGGGACGAAGCGGTCTTTTCCGACTATCTGACCCGGCTGGCCGTTCCCGCGGATAAGAAATTCAAAGATTTTTCCCGGGGCATGAAAATGAAGCTTGGCATTGCCGTCGCCCTGTCCCACCACCCCCGGCTTCTGATTCTGGACGAGGCCACCAGCGGTCTTGACCCGGTCGTCCGGGACGAGGTCATGGACATTTTCAACGAATTCACCCGGGACGAGAATCACGCCATTCTGATCTCCTCCCACATTGTCAGCGACCTGGAAAAGATCTGCGACTACATCGCCTTCCTGCACAAAGGCAGGCTGATCCTCTGCGAAGAAAAAGACCGGCTGAAGGAGGAATACGGGGTTCTTCACTGCACCGCTCAGGACGCGGCAGCCATTCCCGCTTCCGCCATCGTCGGCAAGCGGGTGTCACCCCTCGGCTGCGAGCTTCTGGTGAAGCGGTCGGGCGTTCCCGGGAATCCCACGTTCAGCCCGGTAGATATTGAGCAGCTGTTCATTTTCATGGCAAAGGAGGAACACTGATATGAGAGGCTTGCTTCGGAAGGATTTTTACCTGCTTTGGAGTTACTGCCGGCTGATGCCCCTGTTTTTGCTGGCGTTTATTATCTTTTCCGCCTTTTCTTCGGACGGGCAGTCGCCCTTTTTCATCTACTATCCCTGCATTCTCAGCAGCGTCCTGCCGGTGAACCTGCTGGCCTATGACGATGCGGAGCACTGGCTCACCTACTGCGACACCCTCCCGGTGACCCGGCGGCAATACGTCTCCGGAAAGTACATCATGAGCCTGATCTGCGCCGGTACCATTTTCCTACTGTCCGCAGTTGCCGCCGTCGTCCGGCTCTGCCGGAGCGGCGCGTTCAATCCGGCCGACCTGACTGACCGGCTGGCAGTGCTTGCCATGATCTCCCTGCTGTCCTCCGCGCTGACCATGCCGCCGCTGTTCAAATTCGGCGCGCAGAAGGGACGCATTGTCTTCATCGGCGTGGTTGGTATTTTCTGCGGCCTCGCCGCCATTCTGGACACACCGGATTTGTCCGGTGTCTCCCTCCCCATTGCACTGCTTCCGATTCTGGCAATGGTCATCTTCGCCGTCTCATGGCTGCTGTCCATCCGGTTTTATGAGAAACGGGAAATCTGAAACTATAAAAGCACATCGGCCATCCAAATGGACGGCCGATGTGTTTTTTTGCTGTTCTTTATTCCCCGTACCCCATGGGATTCTTTGACTGCCAGTTCCAGGAGTCACGGCACATGTCTTCCAGATTCTTTTCCGCCTTCCAGCCAAGGACGCGCTCGCTCTTGGCCGGGTCTGCGTAGCAGGTGGGCAGGTCGCCGGGACGGCGGCCGACGATCTGGTACGGGACCTTGACACCATTGGCCTTCTCAAAGGCGTGAACCATGTCCAGTACGCTGTAGCCGATTCCGGTGCCCAGATTGAACACCTCGCAGCCCAGACCGGAAACGACGTATTTCACCGCCGCCACGTGTCCCTTGGCAAGATCCACCACATGGATGTAATCCCGGACGCCGGTGCCGTCGGGGGTAGGATAGTCGTTGCCGTAGATGCTGAGCTTCTCCCGGCGGCCGATGGCCACCTGGGTGATGTAGGGCATCAGGTTGTTGGGAATGCCCCGGGGGTCTTCGCCGATCATGCCGCTTTCGTGAGCGCCGATGGGGTTGAAGTAGCGCAGAAGCACGACGCTCCACTCCTTGTCGGCGTGGGCAATGCCGGAGAGGATCTGCTCGGTCATGTACTTTGTCCAGCCGTAGGGGTTGGTGCAGCTGCCGGTGCGGCTGGTTTCCCGCAGGGGCATCTCGTTGTCGCCGGAGTAGACGGTAGCAGAGGACGAGAAAATGATCTTCTTGCAGCCCACGTCCGTCATGACCTTGGTCAGAACCAGCGTGGTATTGAGGTTATTGTCGTAGTAACGCCAAGGCTGGGCGACGGATTCTCCCACGGCCTTCAGGCCCGCGAAGTGGATGACGGCGGAAATTTCATTTTCCGCGAAAATTTTCCGCAGGAGCGCCTCGTCCCGTACGTCTCCCTCGTAGAATTTGACCTTCCTGCCGGTAATGACCTCCACCCGATTCAGGCTCTTGGGGTTGGCGTTGCACAGGTTGTCGATGACCGTCACATCGTATCCGCTGTTGAGAAGTTCAACGCAGGTATGGGAGCCGATGTATCCGGCGCCGCCGGTGACCAGAATGTTCATTGTGGTATCCTCCTTTATACTGCGCAAAAGCGCATTATGTGCATCTGTTTTCAAGAACATTATAACGCCTCCGCCGGAAATTGCAACCCAAGAAAGCGATCGTTTTTGCCGGTGTTTCCCGTCATTTCGCATATTTTGCGACCACCGCCCCCATGGCGTCGAACTGCTCCTCCATGTCCTTCACCAGCTTCATCTGGGTGCGGGCACGGTCCAGATTCTGCTGCGGATGGCTGACGTGGAAGTAATGGTCGCCATCTAAGTAATCCGTCAGAAAGCGGAGACCGCATTCCAGCGTCATCAGCCGTGCGCCCCATGGCAGATACTCCAGCTCCGCGGGCGTCAGGCTGCCCCGCGCCCCCTCCAGAAAGCTCCGGGTGAACACCTCGTATAGCTGAATGTCAAAATTGACTTTGGACAAGTCCTGTTCATCCTCCAGACAGTGGTTCGCGCCGAAGCGGATGGAGTCGCCGAAATCGTTTATGGAGAGGCCCGGCATGGTGGTGTCCAGATCGATGACACAGATGCCCTCGTGGGTGTCCCGGTCGATCAGGATGTTGTTCAGCTTCGTGTCGTTGTGGGTGACCCGCAGGGGAAGCTTCCCTTCCCGCAGCGCCCGCAGAGCAACGCCGCAGTCTTCTTTCCGCGCCAGAAAGAATTGGATTTCCGCGGATACCCCTTTCGCCCGGTTCAGCTTATCGGCTTCCAGGGCAGCGAGAAACTGGTTGAAGCGGTCTTCGGTGTCGTGGAAATGGGGAATGGTCTCGTGAAGTGTCTGGGCGGGATAATCCCGGAGCATGTACTGGAACCGCCCGAACGCCCGTCCCGACGCCGCAAACAGCTCCGGCGTGGCCGACTGATAGCAGTCGGCATTTTCGATGAAGGGCATCAGCCGCCACACCCTGCCCCGGTTGTCGGTCACAAAATCCGCGCCGTCTCTGGTTTTCACCAGGCTCAGCGTCTCCCGGGAGGGGTCGCCGCCCTCGGCAATAATCTCTCTGCGCAGATAGGACGTGATGCCCACAAAATTCTCCATCACTTCCTCAGGATGGGGAAACGCGGCCTGGGACAGCCCCTGCAATATCAATTGGACAGTGCCGCCCTCTGGGGTACGGCACGATACGCAGAAGGTATCGTTGATGTGCCCCTTGCCGTGGCGGGCAATGTCCAGAATCGTACCCGGCAGCTCGTAGGCCGCCAGAATCTGTGAAATAACAGAATCCCCTTCGGGTGCAGAAATCGTGTTCATTTTCAGTATCCTCCAATACAAACGTTGTTATTTCCCGCTCTGTTCGTTTACCCATGCCACCGCCGTCTGGGCAAACGCCTCAACCACGGGCAGGGGCTTCCCCTCCGGGATGGCCAAGGCGATCGTTCGGCTTGCCCGGGGCTTCAGCGGACGAACCGCCAGATTCTGTGTCCGTCCCTGAATGAGCAGCTGGGGAACGATGGAAATGCCCAGCCCCTGCTCCACCATGGCCAGAATGGCATAGTCGTCCTTGGTGGTAAATTTGATGTTCGGGCGCACCCCCGCATTGTCCAGCGCCCGGTGGATATCGTGAGCTGAGCTTTGCAGCAGACTGATAAAGGGGTCCTCTCCCAGCTCCTGAATGGGGATCTCGTCCAGCTGTGCCAGCCGGTGGTTCTTCGGCATGATCGCCACCAGCGGGTCCTGCGTCAGCGGGATGGTTCGCATCCCTTCGGGGGCAGGCAGGGTCACAAAGCCCAGATCGACCTCCCCCTCCCGGAGCCACTGCTCCATGTCGTGGTAGTCGCCGTTGAACATTTTCAGCTCGGCCTTGGGGTGGGCGCTCTGGAACGTCCGGATCATCCCCGGCAGCCAGTGGACGGCCACGCTGGTAAACGCCCCCAGCCGGACAGTTCCGGCGTCGGCGCTGCGGATGTCCCCGATCAGCTCCGTCAGCTCCCGGTCCTTTTGGAGAATCTCCTGCATCTTGGGCAGCACCATTGCCCCCGCCTCCGTCAGCCGGACGCCGCTCCGGTTCCGGCGCAGAAGGACGAAGCCGTATTCCTCTTCCAGCGCGCTTAAGACATGACTGATGCGGGACTGGGTCGAGCCCATGGCTTCCGCCGCTTTGGTCAGGCTGCCAAGCTCCACCGTCCGCACAAATGCTTCATATTTTTTCAGGCTCATGCCGCTTTTCCCTTCTTCATGCGGAAATTTCATCATATCTTGTGTATAATAGCACCAATTCCTTTCTTTGGCAACGTTTTTTTGTACAACTCAGGAAGAAAGTTTTCGTTGCAAAATTCCGAAAACCCTTGTATAATGAATGCATCACTATTAAGCATGGATACATGATTTTATTTCATGCATCGAAAGAGAGAGGGATTTTTGTGAATTATATTGAGCTTTCCGTATTCATAGCCTATTTCGTATTCATGGTAGCCATCGGCCTGTACTTCTTCAGCAAGTCCAAAGGCGCCGGTGAAAAGGATTACTTCCTCGGCGGCCGCAACATGGGTGCGTGGGTGTCCGCCCTGTCCGCCGGTGCCTCCGACATGAGCGCCTGGGTGCTCATGGGGCTTCCCGCATCCATCTACTTAAGCGGCATGGGTCAGACCTGGATCGCCATTGGCCTTGGCATCGGCTACGCCGTGAGCTGGATCTTCATGGCGCCCCGGCTGCGCCGGTTCTCCATCGCTGCGGGTGACTCCATCACCATCCCCCAGTACCTGACCAACCGGTTCCTGAGCAAGAATAAGTCCCTGCAAATCCTCAGCGCCATCATTTTCCTTGTGGCCTACACCATCTACGCCGCCTCCTCCATCAAGGCCTGCGGCACCCTGTTCAACACGGTCATGGACATTGATCCCACCGTTGCCATGTACATCGCCGCCTTCATCATCGTGGCCTACACCTTCCTTGGCGGCTTCAGCGCGGTGTGCTGGACGGATTTCTTCCAGGGCATGATCATGCTGGCCGCGCTGCTGATCGCCCCCCTGTTCGCTCTGGCGCTGGCCAAAGCAGGCGACGGTGCCGCGACCGGCGCGGCCCTGCCAGACGGCTTCTTCAACTTCTTCACCACCCCTCAGGACATCATTTCCGGCCTTGGCTGGGGCCTTGGCTACTTCGGTATGCCCCACATCATCATCCGGTTTATGTCCCTGAAATCCGAGAAGGAACTTCGCAAGTCCAGCGTGATCGGCATTTCCTGGACAACCATCATCCTGATCATGTCCGCCCTGACCGCCATCGCCGGCCGCCTGTATCTGGGCGAAATTGAGGATTCCTCCACCGTGTTCATCACCATGGTTCGCCGCATCTTCCCCGCGCTGGTATCCGGTCTGCTGCTGTCCGCGATCCTGTCCGCCGCCATGTCTACGGCTGACTCCCAGCTTCTGGCGGCGTCCTCCGCCTTTGCCAGCGATGTCTATAAGCCCGTCATCCGCAAGAAGGCTTCCGACTCTGAAATGCTCTGGGCTGGACGCATCGTGGTCATCGTCATCGCTATCGTTGCCCTGTTTATTGCCTCCGACCCCAATTCTGGCTCCATCATGGGTCTGGTAGAAAACGCATGGGGCGTCTTCGGCGCGTCGTTCGGCCCCGTCATTCTGCTGAGCCTGTTCTGGAAGCGGCTCACCTTCGGCGGAACGGTGGCAGGCATCGCCGTCGGCGCTGCGGTGGATATCCTCTGGCTGGTTTTCCTGTCCTCCACCGATATCTACGAGATCGTTCCCGGCTTCGCCGCCGGTCTGCTGGCCGCCGTGGTGGTTTCTCTTCTCTCGAAAGGCCCCGGCAAGGATGTGGAAGACCTCTTCGACCGCGCTGTCGATCTGAAATCCTGAGTTCCGCCATATACGCGGTGAGTTTCCCCTGTGGAAGCTCACCGCTTTCGTTTGCCTTCCAGGGAACCTCTGAACAAATCGTCTGCGGCCGTGAGCGGATCTTTTCCGCCCACTCTTCGGTATCGAAAACGGGAAATATAGCGCAGCCGTTGCCGACGTAAGTCGGCTTACGGATGCGGCATACCCCTTGCGGGTACACAAAGTATTCCGCCGCTTTCGATGCCTCGATTGGCCGAAAAATCTCTCGCTCACAGCTCTTGCCGATTTATTCAGAGCTTCCCTAATCTCCTTGACACGAAACACATTCCGATTTACAATATGGCGTAGCATTATTCCCCGGCATGTTACCGGGCATCAAGGAGGAAAAACATGGTTTTGTTTGGTGCTGACCGCGTGGCGGAATATGCCCATCTCTTTATTGGGCGCACGGCACTGCTCACCGGCCCTTCCGGGCGTACCAGCAGCAATGAACCCACTTTTGACGTGCTGAAACGCTGCTGTGACCTGCGGCTTCTGCTGGCGCCGGAACACGGTGTTCGCGGCGACAAGCCCGCCGGGGCGGTGTTCGCCGACGAGGTGGACGAAGATACCGGCCTGACTGTCCGCAGTCTGTATACAAAGGAGTCCAAACGTCTGTCCGCCGATACCTTGGCGCTGTTCGATACGCTGGCCTACGACGTTGCCGACGTAGGCTGCCGGTATTACACCTTCCTCACCTCCCTGCGCTACTGCATGGAGGACTGCGCTGCCGCCGGGAAGCGGCTGGTGGTGCTGGATCGTCCCAATCCTCTGGGCGACCGGGTGGAGGGCGGTCTTCTGCGGGAGGAAGCTGCCAGCTTTGTGGGTGGCTACCCGATCCCGGTATGCTACGGCCTGACCTGCGGCGAGCTGGCGGTGATGATGAACGAGGAGCTGGGCTGCAAATGCGACCTGCACATCGTTCCCTGCGCCGGTCTGACCCGGAATATGACCTTCCGGGACTGGGAGCATTATTGGGTAATGCCCAGCCCGAACATCCCCCGCTACGAAACGGCGCTGCTGTACCCCGGCACCTGCCTGATCGAGGGAACCAACTGCTCCGAAGGCCGCGGGACCGCCGACCCCTTCGCCATCATCGGCGCGCCCTTCATCAAGGCAGAGGCTTTTTCGAGAGCTTTCAACGCTCTGGGCTGTCCGGGCGTGGAATCCACACCGGTGTATTTCAGCCCCACGACCTCCAAGCACGAGGGCACCCTGTGCGGCGGCATTCACCTGCACATCACAGACGAAACGCTTCTGCAGCCCGTGGCCCTGGGCGTAAAGCTTCTGGATCTGCTGCGGAAAATGTACCCGGAGGATTTTCACTTCCTGCCCCCCGTTCGCGAGGATGGCAAGCCTTTCCTCTCCCTGCTTGCCGGGCACCGCGATTTTGAGCACCCCGACTGGGATGCGGAATCGCTGCTTGCGCGGTATCGAAAGGAAAGCGAAGATTTCCGTCAGAGGAAAGCGCCTTACGAGCGTTATCCAAGGGGCTGACCGATCAGTCCCGCCCCATGGTGTGCGGTGCAAATAACCCGAAAGCCGCAATACTGAAAAAGCGCCTTCCTCATCTATCCGCGATTCTTTCTGCACTTCTTTCTTTTGTCATATCTCGGTGTCTGCAGCCAACTACCCCTCCGCACAAAAATAGGGGTTGACAAAGCATCCTGCTCATGCTATAATATGCAGGCACCTAGGGAGTGCAGCAGAATATCGCGGAGTAGAGCAGTTGGAAGCTCGTCGGGCTCATAACCCGGAGGTCGTAGGTTCGAGTCCTGCCTCCGCAACCATAAAAACGCCGGATTTCGATAAGAAATCCGGCGTTTTTCTAACTTTTTCAGCAATTTTTAAAATTTGACTGTCGGGATAATTCAACAATAATTCAACTTGCTTTCAAAATCACGCTTTCTTCAAAAATATTTCCGATAGAATTTCCGCGTTTTGTTGGTCTGCTGCTTCCATCACATGGGCGTAAATATTGGCAGTGGTGGAAACCTGAGCGTGTCCTAAGCGTTTGGAAATGCTGACGCTGTCCACGCCGTTGAAATACAGCATGGAGGCCATTGTGTGGCGGAACGCATGGGGGTTGATGTGCGGCAGCCCGTGGTGGACAGCGAACTTTTTCAACCAGTCCGTGACCGTATCCGGGTGCATGGGCTTTCCGTTGTCCTGAGCAAACACGAAGTCCTGATTGCTGTAGTATTCCCCCAGACGGAGGCGTTCGGCGGTCTGCCATGTTCTGTATTTTCGCAGAAGCTGCATCGTTTCCACCGGCAGGGCGATGAACCGTTTCGACCGTTCCGTCTTCGGTGTGCTTTCGTAAATCCCGATATTGGGAGAATACAGGATGCTGCTGCAAATGTAAATTCTGTTTGCTTCAAAGTCTACCTTATCCCATTTCAGACCGAGGATTTCGCCCCGGCGTGCGCCCGTAATGAGAAACAGATGCACAAGGCATTTCCACTTGATTGGCTCCTGCTCCAACGCTTCCCGGATAGCCGCCACCTGTTCCGGCTGGAAATAGTTGACCTCTTTACGCTCTACTTTGGGCAGATCGGCACGGCTGGCGGCGTTGAACGGTACAAGCCCCTCTTTTACTGCCTGTTCCAGAACGGTGGAGATCAGCCGGTGGTGTTCCTGCACTGTCTTTGCGGACAGCGGGCGGTTGTCAGCTTCAATGGTAAACACTTTTTCCAGTTTGACCCCCATAGCCCCGGCAGCAGCGGCAGCCACTTGCAGGCTGACGGGCTTCCCCTTGACCATAGCGGAAACAGTGGAGGCGGCAAGGCCGGAATCTTCGGCTATCTTCGCCCGGCTCAGTTTCTTTTCTTTCAGGTAGGCAGCAAGGTCTATTTTGGCGGTGGCGCGTTCACCGCCTTTTCTTATGCCATTTTTTGACAAATCGGTGTAAAGGGTATTCAGGTGGTCAACCCGCAAGTCTTTCAATTTGATATGCCCGATAGCGGGATAAATCCGGGTGGTCAGTTCCCTATACCTGACGGTGGTGGAGTGCTTCACGCCCCGTTGGGATTTCAGGTCAATTACATAATCGCAGTAGCTTGCAAAGGTCTGGCGGGTATCGGTGGCGGTTCCCTCTTTGCACTGCTTTTCAAAGGTTGTGGCGAAAGCCTCAGCCTTTTTTCTTGCGCTTTTTTCTGTCCATGTAGGGGAAACATCAAAGGTGGCTGTAAAGGGCTTGAGTTGCTTCCCATCAGCCCCACGGCCACGAAAAACCCGGATGGAGTAGGAAATCAGCTTGCCGGACTTGTCCCGGCGTTCTTGAATGTTAGCCATTATTGTCCACCTTTCCGCTTAAATAAGTGTTTAAGCTGCAATTCAACAAAGTCGCACACCTCATTTTCAAAAGCGTTCATTTCTTCAAGTGAAAGTTTGATTGATACACCGTCATGCGAAATTGTATAACCGCCTACTATCATTTTCAAAGCCGCTTCGACTGTATCAATCTCCTTCATCGGTGAAGTTACGTCGATTTGATAGTTTGCCAACTGTGCAAATGCGGATAAACCTGTTAACAATAAATCCCCTTCATGCTGCGCTTGGGAAATGACCGCTCTGAATTTCTCAGCGTTGTTTTTATAGTCGGAAAAACCTAAAAGCCACTCTATACTATATTCTGGAAATCTTTTCACTATAATCTCTGCTGTTGTTTCTGTAACATTCGCTTTTCCTTGCACCATTGCGGATATTGATTGCTGTGATATGCCAGTTTCTTCACTAAGTTGGTTTTGTTTAACCCCCTCGCGTTCGATTATCTCTTTCAACCTTTTACACCTTAAACCTTTAATTTCTCCCTTCGGTCTAGACATTTTGCACCTCCAATTAAACTTTAAAAACTTTAAAAACTGTTTTATTTATTCGCGTTTTTATTGTATCATTTAATTAGACGGAAGTCAACATTTTCGTAAGATAACGGAGGAAATTTTATGCTGGAACTTAAAACCATCCGCCAAACCGCGGCGACGGGAATTCTCCCGGAATATCGGATCAGGCTCATGGTCGCAGCGGGGACTTGCCCAGGAATCAAAGTCGGGAACCGATTCATGGTCAATGTCACCGCGCTTGCGGAACAGCTTGATCGCATGAGCCGTGAACCGAGGGAGCAGTGACTTATGGCGAGGCCGAAGCAAGAAACGCTCACGCTATTCCCGGAAATTGTGAGTATTACCCGAAAATTTTCAGACGCGCAGTTTGGGGCGCTGATGCGTGCAGCGTTTGCGTATCGGTTCGGAGGGGAAACTTATTCCGGGGATGACCCAGCCGTTGACGTGGCATTCCAAACCGTGGCAGGGCAGATAGACCGCTATATTGAGATCTGCAAGGGAAATTCCCAGAACGCAAAAGGCCGCGAGCGTGAGCAAAACGAAGCGGAATGTAGCGAAACTAAACAGAATCCCCCTCCTATCCATTCCATGTCCTATCCTAATCCTATTCCAAAGGATGTGGCGGACAAGCCGCCCGCACGCAAGCGGTTTGTTCCTCCGACGGTTCCGATGGTGGCGGCCTACTGTGAGGAAAAGGGCTATCATGTGGATGCTGAGCGGTTTGTAAGCTACTACGAGGCCATAGGCTGGAAGGTAGGGCGGAACCCGATGAAGTCATGGCAAGCAGCTGTCCGAACTTGGGCAAGCAAGGGAAAGTCAACTGTGGCACCCGCCGCGCTGGAACATTGCGGCTACACCCTCGCGCCGCTGGAAGACCCCTTTGAGGCGGCAATGAAGGGAGGGGCATAACGCTTGTTTGATTTTTCTACAGCGGAATACAGCGCCGTCGGCTGCTTCCTGATTGATTCCCGCTGCCTGCCTACAATTAGGGAACGCATTAGTACCCCGGAGGCGTTCGCAAGTGAACCGTGCCGAAAGGCCTTTACAGCGGCTTGCAAGTTGGCGGATAACGGCAAGCCAGTTGACCCCGTGACTGTAGGGCGAGAGGCCGGTTTGGACAACGCTTTCCTCGTGGACTGCATGAACACCGTTCCATCCTGCAACGGGGCGGAGGCATACGCCCAGACCGTCACAGAGGGCTTTCGGAGGCGGCAACTGCGGGAGCTGGGCGACAAGCTACAGGCCGATTCTCTGTCACTGGGGGCGGACACGACCCAGCTCCTGGCAGATGCACGGGCGGCGTTGGACGGCTTGTCTGAAACATCGGGAAGCAATGCGGCAAGTTCGTCATTTGACAGCCTACGGGACTTTCTGAGTTTCCGCGCTGAGGTCAACGAGGGCAGGCGCAAGACCGTCAAAGCGGGTTTCCCGTCTCTGGACGGCATCCTAGGAGGCTTCGCGCAAGGCGGCCTGTATGTCATTGCTGCCCGCCCCGGCGTGGGCAAATCCGCCTTAGGTATTGCTCTGGCCGATATGATAGCGCGGGAAACAACTGTCCTCTACGCCTCCCTTGAAATGTCCGGCGAAGAACTAAACTCCCGCCGCGTGGCGGCATTCTCAACCGCCCCTTGCACCTTCGGGAAGCTCCTTTTCGGCAAGACCACTGAGGTGGAAGATGCTGCCATCATCAACGCCTGTGGTGTGTTGGCAGAGCGGGAATTGCATATTCTGGCCGTCCCAACGCTGACAGTACCGCAACTGGAAATTCAGGCGCGGAATGTCCACGCTCAAGTGGTCATGGTAGATTACTTAGGGCTTTTGTCCACCGCAGACAGGCGGGCGAGCGAATACGAGCGCGTCACCCAGGTTTCCGGCGACCTGAAGCGTATGGCCAAACGCATGAATTGTGTGGTTATTGCCCTCTGCCAACTCAACCGTGAAGCCACCACCGCTAGCGTAGATTCCCGCCCCAAACTCTCACAGCTTCGGTCATCCGGTGCAATCGAGCAAGATGCAGACGGCGTTTTGCTCCTGCATCGCCCCGAATACGGACAAAGTGAAACACAACGAAATCCAGCGGAACCGCAGGAATTTTTCATCGACGTGGCTAAAAACAGGCATGGGCGTACTGGTACGGCGGAACTGGCATGGTATGCCCCCGTAAATCGCTTCGTCGACAACGCTGGAAAATGGGAGGTGCGGTCATGGGCTTGATTGAAAAGGCCATTGCCGCCCTACCGCCACCCGCCAAAAGCAAGACAGCACGTTGGCGGCAGTACGAGGACGCAAAGCAACAGCTTGGTAAGCTGGCCGCCACATGTGCCGAATATGAGCAAATCTGCAAAGCCATAGCTTATTGGTATGGGGTGTGAATAGCATGAACGACAAGTTTTCCCGGCAAAAACCGGCCAAAAGCGGAAGGAGGTGGGACTTTGACCCACAAAAAGGAAAGATTACTTGCTGCTCTGTTGACCAGCCGCACGAAGAAAGAAGCGGCCAAAGCGGCAGGTATTTCAGAGCGTACTATGCGCACTTATTTCGATGACCCGGAGTTCCGGGCGGCCTATAAACAGGCCGCCGCCGGAATCATGGACAGCGCAACCCGGCAGCTGCAGCAGAATTTGACCGCTGCAATAGACCGGCTGGGCAAGATCGTGGCGGACGATGAAGAATCCAGTATCACTCAAGTGTCAGCCGCCAGAACCTTGCTTGACTACGCACTGCGGTTCTCCGAGTTCAACGACATTCTCAGAGAGCTGGAAAGCACCGAGGGGGAATCCGATGTATTATGACCGATTAAAAAGCCGTGTGAGGGCAAGCAATGCCGCCAGACGGCGGCAGCAGGAAGCAAAAGCCCTGATCGACTGCATCGACGTGAAGCAGCACATAGCGCCTGTATACTACCCCTTACACGAGGATGTCAAGGCAGGGAGACACAGCACATACAACCTCCCCGGCGGGCGCGGTTCCTGCAAATCGTCGTTTGTGTCTGTGGAGATCGTCAGCGGAATCATGCAGGATGGGGAATCAAACGCCATTGTATTCCGTGCCGTGGGAAACACCCTGCGCGATAGCTGCTATTCACAAATCGGCTGGGCAATAGACACGCTGGGCGTTTCTCACCTGTGGCGGGGGCGTGTAAGCCCCATGAGCTATACATATCTTCCCACCGGGCAGGAAATTCTTTTCCGTGGTCTGGACGATGCAAGCAAGCTGAAATCCATCAAACCCCGGCGCGGTACATTCCGCTATATCTGGCTTGAGGAATTTTCAGAGCTTCCCGGCGCCAACTTCACCCGAAATGTTATGCAGTCTGTCTTGAGAGGCCAGGGCAGCAGCGCAATTGTTTTTCGTAGCTTTAACCCTCCCATCAGTGCCAACAACTGGGCGAACGTATTCATACAGGAGCCGGACGAAAAGGCCGTCACACTGCTGACTAACTACACGCAAGTTCCCCCGGAGTGGCTGGGTGAAGCGTTTCTGTATGAGGCCGAGCGGTTGAAAGCGCTGAATTACAAGGCATATGAGCATGAATACATGGGCATAGCAACCGGAACGGGCGGCGAGGTATTCCCCAATTTGGAAATCGGGGAGATCACAGACGCAGAAATAAACGAGATGGGCTATATCTTCATGGGGCTTGACTTCGGTTTCGCGGTTGACCCTTGCGCCTGTATGCGTGTGGCCTATGACCGAAAGACCGACACCGTTTATTTTCTGGATGAAATTTATGAACGGCACTGGTCAAACAGGCAGATCGCCGCCGAGATCAAGCGCCGCCACTACGACAGGAGCCAGGAAGTAAGCTATGCCTATTATGTGGGCGAGTATACGGAGCAGTACACCATTACCGCCGATTGCGCGGAGCCTAAGAGTATCGCCGACATTCAGGCCGAGGGGATCAAGTGCATACCATGCAGGAAATTCCCCGGGTGTGTGGAATACCGCGTGAAATGGTTACAGCACCGCCGCATTGTCATTGACCCGAAGCGAACCCCCGAAGCATACCGGGAGTTTGTAAACTACAGTTATGCCACGGATAAGGATGGAAACTTTCTTTCCGTTCTCCCGGATAAGGATAACCACACGATCGACGCCGTTGCCTATGCTCTTGACCGTGTGATTTACAAAAAGGGCGTTTCCGCATAGGGAAGGGGGTGAAAATATGGGCTATTTACGAATCAAATGCCACTACTGCGGCGGCATTTGGGCGGTTTACCGCCGGGACATTCGATATGGCAAGGCCAGAGAATGCCCGCACTGTTCCCACGCGATTGATGAACAGACGTGGAACAAGCAGATCATCCCCGCTTACTGCGCCATGTATGACGCAAATCTTGAACTGCTGAAAGATCATACAGGATACCACACCCCGCTTTTTGAGGTGAGCTATGAATCAGCTACTTTGTTCAAGGATTCAGAAGGTAAAAAGACGGTTTTCCACGAAGACGATTGATAAGGAGGTGTAAAAATGTCTATTTTTGATCAATACCCGGAAGTTGACAGCAACGGCCAGCGGTTCAGATGGATGTGGGAAGCTTGCAAAGAATATATGCCGATGGTTCATACCACATTCGGAACTGTACCGATGGGGACAGAATCGCCAACCCACAGTTATGAACCAGCGCCCCGCCGGAAGTCCTGCCCATTTTCAACGGCCATAGACCCCGTTTGCCGGGGTGATGACTGCGCCTTTATGAGCGGGGACAGATGCAGGCCAGGAACGGCACAGACCGGGAAACGTTGCCCCCTATCCGGCGGGATGGCCTGCGGCAATAACTGTATGATGTACGACAATGGGAGTTGCACCCTATTTGCAACAGAAAGGACTACGAAATGAGCCAGTATAACCACTTTGCAAAAGACCTTGACACCGCTTTCAAGGAGGCACGGGAAAAATACACCGCCGCGTATAACGCAGTAGAGCAGGCACGAAAGGCCATGCAGGACGCGGGAACGGACGCGATGAAAAAGCAGATTGTCACGCTCCAGCTCCAAGATGCAGAAACAAACCTGCGCAAAGAAGCGGTTCGCATCTGGGCGGAGTTCGACGCGAAGGCCGCAGACCTCCGCCGCGCACTGGAAAAGGAAGTGCAGACGAGCAACCTTGCCGACCCCTCCGCTATTGACAATAACGCGCTTGAGCTGATGAAAACCGGCATTCTGACGGTAGATGATTATTTCGGCTTTGCGGACAGATACGACAAGAACCCGACTATGTTAAAGCTGATCGGCCACTATGCGAAGGAAGCGGCGGACAACGCAGACAGCACAAAAGACAGGGTTGCATTATTCTGCCTTGCGCGAGACTGCGCTAGAGGCATGGGAACAACCTTGAGGGCGTGGGATAAGATTATCGGCGTTGCCAACTATTGCAGCGGGCGGGGCGGCAACGGTCAGCGGCGCGATTCTCCCGGCGTAACGCTCAGCATGGGCGAATGGTGGGAGCAGCTTTCCGGTGATTTCGTCGAGAGTTTCTAAGCGGCAGCTCCAACAGAGAACCGCCGCATGGCGGCATTATCTCCGTGGACAAGCTCAGAGGGGCGAAGCACTGACCCTATGCGTTTTTCCACAGCAAAACAAAATCCCGGCGCGAAGGACTGCGGCGGGTCGCAGATAAAGGATTTTCTGCGGATTGTGCCGGGGGCTGCAAATGCCCCCGGCTGGGAGGGTGAGCATTGTCAAACGAAGAATTAGCCATTGCCATCCGGCAGGGTGACCAGGGGCGCACGCTGGAGCTGTGGGAACAGGTAAACGGCCTTGTGAAACGAAAAGCCATGCAAATCATGACCGCCCTGCAGCTCAGCGGCAACCCCCGGGGCGTGGAATTTGACGACCTGTACCAGACCGGCTATCTGGCTATGGTGGCGGCGGTGGAGACCTACAGCCCGGAGCGCGGCGCTTTTTCCACATGGTTCATGTTCCATCTGAAAACTGCATTTTCAGAGGCTACCGGCTACCGCACGAAAAACGGCAGGTGTGAGCCGTTGGATACCGCTGCGAGCCTTGACCGGCCTGTACAGCCTGACGAGCCGGACGGCGGCACTCTGGGCGAACTTGTCCCAGACAGCAGGGCGGCAGATGCAATAGAGAACGTGGAAGAATCTGTATACCACGAGCAGCTCCATAAGGCCATAGAAGGCGCTATAAGCGAACTTTCCCCGGATAATGCGCAGGTATTACGCTTGCGGTATTGGGGCGATATGACGCTATCTGCTGTCGGGGAGGTCATGGGCAAAAGCCCGGAGCGAACGCGGCAGATGGAAAACAAGGGAATCCGGGAACTGCGCAAGTCCAAAACCCTGCATCGCTTTCTTGACTTTGATATGTACCGCGGTACGGGGCTGGGGGCATTCAGGTTGTCCGGCAGCTCCATACAGGAGCAATACATACTGAAACAGGAGCGCCGGGAAGAATACGAACGCAAGCGGCGGAAGGAACAGGCCTTCGAGGAAGAAGCGGACGCAATGACCCGGAGAGTTGCCGCCCGTGTTGCTTCAATGTCCCCGGAGGAAAAGCGGGCAATGCTGGAAAAGGCAGGAATCACCATAATCACATAGAGCAACGCCCCCGGCCTGATAACCGGGGGCGTGGTGTGCTTATATGTAATCTTCAAAGTATTGCAGGGTGGAGAACTTCACAATATTCCTGTTTCTGGAAATGTTTATGTGCTGCTTCGCTTTTTTGTATTTCTTGATGTATTGCCGCATTTTCTGCTCTATGGTATAGCTGTTTATGCTTTTCAATACTTCAAATTCATTCGGGCGGATGTGCGGTTTAATCGAAGAAATATATTCGGCTGGGTTGTCAATCACAACAGCCTTTGTGAAGTCAATGCCGCATTTATTGGCCTTATCTGTCCAGATCGTATGCTCATGGTTAATATTGGAGCGCATGGGGATTGCCCACAGAACGCCATCAATTAGGACACCAACCCGGATATAAGGGCGGCTTGTTTTCTGTTCAATTTCAGGACAATCTTTATAGCGCCGATAAAATTTATCGGTTAGGAAAATGACATTCAGCATTATTCGACACCTCATAGCCGAAGAAAACGGCCACGCGCGAGCGTGACCGTTCTTCTCTGCGAGCATTCTTTTGTTTACCCTCCACACGCTCTATGTGGAGATCAACTCAGCGAGCATTCTTTTTTATTGACTTGCGCTCTACAAGTCGACAGCGGCGGTAATATCTCTATTACGCTTGCGGATTTCTCCGCACTGTTATTATATGAACTTTAATTCAAAAAGTCAACACCAAAATGAACCAAAATTCAGGAAAATGCATATTGGCGCACAAAGTGCGGGATATCGCCAAATTGGCGGTGTGTCCAAAATTGGACAGTCAGGAATCCTCACTACCAGTGTCAGCCCGCAAAACGAACGAAGCCAGCACCCGCGAAGGTGCTGGCTTTTGCTATTCTGTGGGATTGTCGCCCGTGGCGGGTTCTTTCTCGTCGATACATTCCAGAACATAGTCACGAATGACCGCGTTTGAGGTTTTGCCAATGCTAGAGCAATACGACTTGAATTTTTCAGCCTGACTTTTTTTGATTTTGCAAGCTACCGTCGCCATATTTTCGCTGTCCCACTTCGCATTGGCTTTTTTCTTCGATTCCGATACCGGCATTGTGTCCCCCCTTCTATGTGGGAGTGTGGCGGGGGCACTAATTGTGCGCTCCTCTCCCACCATCCGCATTATAGCACATAATGTATATACTGTCAACCGTGCAAAAATGTCCAATACTACACGGTAAACATTGTATAATATGTCAATATACATACACGGTTAACAGTGCTATAATAAAGGCACAAAGAACAAAGCACCACACCGCAGGAGGTAACACCATGAAAGAGATTAGAACTAAGGTTTGCAAGAAAGCCAATGCTTACATCAAGTCCGGTATGAACCGCTCTGCTGCTTTCAAGCGGGCATGGTCTGAAACCTATGTCAAGGCTGCTAATCTCCAGAACGGAGACAAAATTATGGTTACGACCTATTCCAATCTCTGGCGGGAAATGGTTACTGCACCCGCGACCGTGATTTGTGTTAACATGTTCGGCAAAAATGTCAACATCATGGTCAAAGCTGTCGACGGTATGAAAGAGTTCTTTACGGATGCTTTCATGCCCGCCGCCCAAATGGTCGAAATCGTCTAACAGACGTTTCACATAATCAATAATCAGGAGGTCAACACAATGGACACCAAGATCAAGGAAATTCGTGAATTGAAGCGGATGCAAGAAGAACTTGCGGCAGAGCTTGACGCGCTGGTCGATGAAGTCAAGCGGTACATGGACGCGGAGGGCGTGGACACCATCAGCGGCACGGACTGGAAGGGGACATACAAGGCCGTGACTAGCGCCAGGTTTGACAGCACGGCATTTAAGAAAGCTATGCCCGATCTGGCCGAGGCGTTCACGAAAACAACCACAAGCAAAAGATTTTGCATTGCATGAACAAGGAGGTGAGGGAATGGAAGACCACGATATGCTGCTGATTATAATAATTATTTTGGACATTCTGACCTTAGTTATAGCCGGCATTCTTTTCGCGCTCTTTGGATAACGGATTCAATGCTTGCGCTGTCGTAATTCAGATTTGGATTAAAATTTTGAGGAGGAATATAAAAATGCTTACAAAGAAAACCACCGAAGCCGCTTATGCACAGTTTTTGAGCGAAACCAACTACAAGCGCCTGCCAAAGACTGCGGACGCGCTGTTTACACAGCTTGAAAAGCAGCTGCGCACAATCGACGAAACCGAAAACGACGGCTTTTTCCCGGCCATCGCCGCCGCCCTTTTCCGGATGGTGAAAGCCGTCAACCGGAACCGTGAGTTGCTGAGTGAATTTTACTGGCTGCTTTCCGCTTTAGCTGTTGTCTGCGAGGAAGGCACAGCGGGAGACGTTAGGTTGCTGCGCGTCTTAGCTTCATTGCGGGCGCACAAACAGGAGGTGGCGAGATGATGACCAAAGAAGAAAGGAAGAATGTCAATGAAGAACTGGTAGCCCTGCTTCTGTCATTTTCGGAGAAACAGACTGCGGAAATTCTAAAGGCTGTTACACAAGATCATTTTTGGGACTTGCCCGAATCAGAACAAGTCGAACTTCTGCGGAGGTGTATACATGAATAAAAAGACCACCTTGCCCCCGGAGGGCGTGGAGGGTATCGAAACCATAGAGGATATTCTAGCAATGGCCAAAGATGAAAAACGTGAAATCCTCCGACTGTGGAAAGAGCGGAAGGCCAGAGAAGCAAAGTCCGGTCGTGGCGGCAAAAGGCAGCCAAGCGGTAAGTTTGAATCTGCGTGAGTGTCCCCAAATTAGCGGGGTGGCGGGGTAAAATCCGCCACCCCCATTTTCTGCCAAAAAGTTAGAAAAACAACGTGGACGAAAATTCAACAAAAATTCAACTCCGTTACAAAAAGTTGAATTATTTTAATAAACGATGCTAAACGATGAAACCAAAAAAGTGCTGCGTATCAACATGTTTTTCAATATTGCAAAGCGATAGAATACGCCTGTTTTTGAACTCATAACCCGGAGGTCGTAGGTTCGAGTCCTGCCTCCGCAACCATAAAAGCACCGGATTTCGATACGAAATCCGGTGCTTTTCTAACTTTTTAACGTAAAATGGAGCGGCCGAAAATGCCGCGGGGATAGTTCCGAAAAATGCTTTTTCAGAAAACCGGGAATTTTAAACTTTTTCCCGTTGTTTTGCTTTCCGGATTTCTTGCTTTTTTCAAGGAAAAACAGGGCATAAAATAAACATCGCCGTCGGTGTGAGCGCAACTCGCATCGACGGCGTTTTTTCATTCTCTACCCAGCAGCCAGTCAACGGATACATTCAGGATGTCTGCCAGGGCATTCAGCTCAATATCTGATACCGGGCGTTTCTGACCTTCCAGTAAAGACAGCGCGGGTACGCTGATATCAATCCCGGCAAGCTGCAATTTGGCAAGCAGTTCCACCTGTTTCATTCCCTGTGCCAGCCGCGCCTCGGTAACATGCTTTCAAAACGAATTCGATCGATACGATCACAGACAGGATTCACTTTGTGATCGATCACTATAAAGAACGGGACGCCCGAAAGGACTAAATTTCTTGTCCGAAAAAGTCGCATAAATACCGGATTTCCTTGCAATACACAAAGTATTCCTGCGAAAAAATGGCTTCATCAGGCGGAAAATCCCTCGCCGTTGGTCATATTTCCGGTTTTCAGATAGACCCTAAGAAAAACAGCACCGGTCCAGGCAATTTCTGTCTGACCGGTGTTGTTTCATTTTCTCGTGCGCATCTCACGTGTTTCCAGCCGTTTGGCCCGGCTGACACATAAGATTGATTACTTTTTATGCTTCATAAATCTGCTGAGTACCATTAATGGCCTCTGCTAAATATACATTACTCCAGCGTCTTGCGCCTTCTTTATCCCGATTGAGCAGATGCCGGTAGAGCTCCTCCACATTGCTGTGAAGTGCTGCGACACCGTATTTCTTGCAGAAGCGGATCCAAAGGGATATACATGGTACTTTGAAGGAGGTATAAATCAAGGGCAGGATGTGGTTGCCGCCCATGAGGGTCATTTCATGGTGAAACCGGAAGGCGATCTCCGCAGCCTGGGCAGGTGTGGGATTTTCATCCAGTCGATCAACAAATGTTCCAAGCATCTCCAATTGTTCATCGCTGGCATTGTCAATGACCCGATGCAGGGTCATCTGCTCCAAGCCCCAGCGGACTTCCAGAATGGAGCGGATCTCCTCTTTGCCGAGCATCCCGCCATTGTAGTCCATAATGGCCATAAGGGTCTCCATGTTTCCATCACGGCGATAGTCGGCAACATAGGCGCCCTGACGGGGACGCACTTCCAAAAAGCCCTGACGAGCCAGTTCTGTAATGCCGCCGTTGACAACAGCACGGGAGACACCCATCTGCTGGCAAAGTTCCCGCTCTGAGGGTAGTTTTTCTCCCATAGGCAGTTCTCCGGACAAAATCATCCCCTGCAATTTCTGTACAAACAGTTCTTTTAAACTGGGCGCGTAAAGCTGTTCAAAATTCATATGGCATCCTCCTGCAAATATCTTGGTTATACCACATACCACGAATTTATTTTATCATGCAAACTGTCGAATTTCAACCTGAGATTTTTCTATAAAACATAGAATTTCCAGTTGATAGTTGACAGTTATCCCAAATAAACTTAAACTATACTCAGTAGAAAAATACCGCTATGCTGGTATGACCAGAAAGGAGCGATGCTTTTGGAAAAGGTAAGAATTTTGGAAGTTAAGCAAAGTGTATTCGCAAGCAACGATGCCCAGGCAGAGAAACTTCGGGAAGAACTGAAGCAGAAGGGAATCTATCTTCTGAACCTGATGTCTTCTCCCGGAAGCGGCAAAACCACCACCCTGATCCGGCTGATTGAGCTTTTGAAAGAGGACCTGAAGATCGGTGTGATGGAGGCGGACATTGACTCGGATGTGGATGCTGTCACTATCGCCGCCACCGGCGCCAAGGCCATCCAGCTCCACACCGGCGGCATGTGCCACCTGGATGCGGCTATGACCCGCCAGGGTCTGGACGGTCTGGATGCCGGTGAAGCCGACCTGGTGGTTTTGGAAAATGTGGGTAATTTGGTTTGCCCCGCGGAGTTTGACACCGGCGCAGTGAAAAACATGGCAATCCTCTCCGTACCGGAGGGTCACGATAAGCCCCTCAAGTACCCGCTCATGTTCCAGGTCTGTGATGCGGTCCTTATCAACAAAATCGATGTGGCCCCCTACTTTGATTTTGACTTTGAAAAATGTACTGAGTACATCCGTATGCGCAATCCCAAAGCGGTCATCTTCCCCATCAGTGCCAAAACCGGCGAGGGAATCGAGGCTGTTGCTGATTGGCTGAAAGAAGAAGTAAAGAATTGGAAAGGAGTATGAGAAATGGCAGATTATCTGGCAGGTTTCTATCCCGAGTGGGTAGATAAAGAAGAAAATCCCAGGCAGATCATTTTAGACTTAGGCAAAATGATCACCAACCGGATCCCCGTAAAGCTGGGATTTCAAAAGCTCAACAAGTACGATCCCGAGTACTGGGGTCTTGCTGCTCTCTTAACCGACGAGCAGGCAGAGGTGGCTCTGAAGATGGGTGTGAGAAAGCCCAAGACCATGGCCGACATGGTAAAACTCACCGGCAAGAGCGAGGAAGAACTGGAAAAGATTCTGGGCGATATGTCCTTTATGGGCATTCTGGAGTACAACTGGGAGAATCCCACCCGCACCAAGCAGTGGGTCCTGCCCATGTTCGTTCCCGGCAGTGCGGAATTTACCAACATGAATGACACCATCCTGAAGAAATATCCCGAAATGGGTCGTTTCTTCGAGCGGATGAGTCGTCTGCCTCTGGAGAAGGTCACCCCCATGGTACCTCCCGGAGGCGCCGGCATCGGCATGCACGTGATCCCTGTGGAAAAGGCCATCGAAACCGAGAATCAGTCCATTTCGGTGGAACATATCTCCCACTGGCTGGATAAGTATGAGGGCAAGTACGCCGCATCTCCCTGCTCCTGCCGCAAATCCCGTCTGACCTTCGATGAAGGCTGTGCCGATGACCCCGAAGGCTGGTGTGTTGCCGTGGGCGACATGGCTGATTACGTGGTGGAAACCGGTAAGGGTGGCCGCTACATCACCAAGGAAGAGGCTCTGGAAATCTTCCGCAAGGGCGAGGAAAACGGCTTCGTCCATCAGATCACCAACATTGACGGTGCAGACAAAATCTTCGCCATCTGCAACTGCAACATCAATGTCTGCTATGCTCTGCGTACCTCCCAGCTGTTCAACACCCCCAACCTGTCCAGAAGCGCCTATGTGGCACGGGTGGAAAAGGACGACTGCGTTGCCTGCGGCAAGTGCGTGGAGGTCTGCCCTGCCGGTGCTGTGAAGCTGGGTCAGAAACTGTGCACCAAGGACGGCAAGCAGGTAGAGTATCCCAAGCATCCCCTGCCCAGCGAGATGAAATGGGGCCCCCATATGTGGGATGAAAACTATAGGGACAACAACCGCATCAACTGCTACGATACCGGTACCGCTCCCTGCAAGACTGCATGTCCTGCACACATTGCCGTCCAGGGTTACCTGAAGATGGCCGCTCAGGGCCGCTACACCGAAGCCCTGGCGCTGATCAAGAAAGATAATCCCCTGCCCGCTATCTGCGGCCGCATCTGCAACCGCCGCTGTGAGGACGCCTGTACCAGAGGCTCCATCGACCAGGCTATCGCCATTGACGAGGTCAAGAAGTTCATTGCCCAGCAGGATCTGGACGCAGAAACCCGCTATATCCCCAAAAAGGTGGTTCCCTCCCTCAACGGCTCCTTCTCTGAGAAGGTCGCTATCATCGGCGCAGGCCCTGCGGGATTAAGCTGTGCTTTCTATCTGGCTGAAAAGGGTTACTCCCCCGTGATTTTCGAAAAGAACGAAAAGCCCGGCGGTATGCTCCGCTACGGCATCCCCAGCTTCAAGCTGGAGAAAGATGTGATCGATGCCGAAATCGACATCATCAAGGCCATGGGCGTGGAGATCAAGTGCGGCATTGAAGTGGGCAAGGATGTGACGCTGGACGAACTGCGTGCACAGGGTTACAAGGCATTCTACATTGCCATCGGCTGCCAGGGCGGACGCAAAGCGGGTATCCCCGGTGAGGATGCAGAAGGTGTCATGACCGCCGTGGACTTCCTTCGTACTGTCGGCGCTGACGAAAGCTATCCTGTAACCGGCAAGGCTGTGGTTGTTGGCGGCGGCAATGTGGCCATCGACGTGGCAAGAACCGCCCAGCGCTGCGGCGCAGAGTCTGTAGCTATGTTCTGCCTGGAGCCTCGGGACAAGATGCCCGCCTCCGAAGAAGAAATCGCAGAAGCTCTGGAAGAGGATGTGACAATCGACTGCGGCTGGGGCCCCAAGGAAATTCTCACAGAAAACGGCCGTGTAACCGGCATCGTCTTCAAGCGCTGCGTCAGCGTATGGGATAAAGACGGCAAGTTTGCACCTGCATATGATGAAAATGACACCAAGACCGTTCCCTGCGACCGGGTATTCCTGTCCATCGGTCAGAGCATTCTGTGGGGTGATCTGCTGAAGGGCTCCAAGGTGGAACTGGGCCGCGGAAATGGTGCAGTTGCAGACAGCCTTACCTATCAGACCGCGGAACCCGATATCTTCGTTGGCGGCGATGTGTACACCGGCCCCAAGTTTGCCATCGATGCCATCGCTGCTGGCCGTGAGGGTGCTATCTCCATCCACCGGTTCGTGCAGCCCCATTCCAGTCTGACTATCGGCCGTAACCGCCGTGAATTCATCGCCCTGGATAAGGACAACATCAAGGTAGAGCAGTACGACAACGCCTCCCGTCAGATCCCCGGCACCCGTAAGGATGTTGACCACAAGAAGTCCTTCCGGGATGCAAAGCTCCCCTTCACGGAAGAGCAGGTCAAGGCAGAAACGGCAAGATGCCTGGGCTGTGGCGCATCCGTCGTTGACCCCAACAAGTGCATCGGCTGCGGTGTCTGCACCACCAAGTGTGAATTCGGTGCCATTAAGCTCCATCGTGAGCGCCCCGAGTGTTCCAACATGATCCCCAGCGAGAAGAAGTTGCCTTATGTTCTGGGAAACGGTGCAAAGCAGGCCCTGAAGATCAAGTTCTCCAAGAAAAAGGAGCAGTAGATGCACGAACTGGGTGTTGTGTTTCATATTATCGACTCTTTGGAAGAAGTCGCCAAAGAAAATGATGTGACCCAGATCCAGAGCGTAACCATTGAGATTGGTGAGGTATCCACGGTGATCCCTCACTATCTCACCGATTGCTGGGAATGGGCCATCAAAAAGAAGCCTATGCTCACAGGCTGCGCAATGAAGGTGGAAATCCTGCCGGCAATTACCTGGTGTGACGGCTGCAAGCAGGAATACCCCACTGTGCAGCACGGTCGCATCTGCCCATATTGTGGCAGTGAGAAGACCTGGCTTTTGAAGGGAAACGAACTAAACATCAAAGAAGTAGAAGTTATATAAGGAGGTTATCTTATGTTATTCCAGATTTATAGCGAAACCGCCGGTTTCCAGCTTCTTGGCTGGCTGATGGTATTTGTGGGTCTGATTCTCGCCAATGAATTTGCACGCCGGACAAAATGGGGCGGCATTGCCTGCTTCCTGGTTCTGCCCGCAGGTCTGACTATTTACTTTATCTCCATTTATGTAGGCGCTGCTATGGGTGCCCAGTGGGCGCTGAATAATCCCACCTATGTCTACATGAACAGCTGGTTCCATTATTTCAAGCTCTATGCCGCGACATTGGGCTGCATCGGCTTTATGATGCTGAAATACAAGTGGTCCATCGGCAAAACGGATTGGTTCAAGGTGTTCCCCTTCCTGATCGTGGCCGCCAATATTCTGATTGCTGTGGTCAGCGACTTCGAATCCGGCATCAAGGGTGCCCTTTCTCCCGACGGCTGGTGGCTGTCCAGCGAAAATGTCTGGCTCTATGGTGGCTGGTGGAACTGGCTCAACGGCGCTGCCGGTATCATCAACATCTTCTGCATGACCGGCTGGTGGGGTATCTACGCTTCCAAAGATAAGAAAGATATGCTGTGGCCCGATATGATCTGGCTGTATATCCTGGCCTATGATGTGTGGAACTTCCAGTACACCTATCTGAACCTGCCTACCCACACATGGTATTGCGGTCTGGCGCTGCTGCTGGCTCCCACTGTTGCTAATGCCCTGTGGAATAAGGGCGGCTGGATCCAGAACCGGGCAAATACCCTGGCTCTGTGGTGTATGTTCGCTCAGGTGTTCCCCCTGTTCCAGGATAGGAGCATCTTCACTACCCTCCCGGTACTGTATGCTGACGGCTTCATGGATGCCGCTATCCGTCCGACCCTGGTAAATCCTGTTCCCCAGGGCGTGATTTCCATTGCTTCGCTGGCCATCAATGTGCTGGCTCTGGCGCTGATTATCAAGCGCTCCAAGGAACAGAAGAAGAATCCCTACAAGCAGGAAATTTTCACTGACGCCAAGGACTTCCAGCTGGCAATGGCTAGAGCGGAAGATAAGTAACCCACATAGCACAGAGGCTGCAGATCTTTAAAAAAGATTTTAATTGCCCGAAGGGCATGAAGTTCATATGAGACTTGTTTTGTGATTTCTTTCCTTATAAATCACAAAACCGGCAGCGCCATTTGGCGATGCCTTCCTGATTAAAATCAAAGATTTTAATCAGGAAATAGTATTAAAGAACATTTTGATGCCGTAGACCAGGGGGAACGGTACAAATGGGAAGCTGTCGCCTGGTATAAGAAGCATTGGAAGATCGATTCTCCCAACTTTGCGCAGATGCTGGAAGAGGCGTTCGGAAAGGCAAAGAATCTGCTTGCCTCCGCGATGTATTATCCTTATCGTATGATAGTGGCGAGCAGTGTCTGGGTGCTACCCAGCCGGATTTTTGCTTGTTGGGGAATCCCCCAAACCCCAGATCTGCTTCTTCGGGCAGGCAACGCGTTTTGTAAACGCTGACAAGAAATTTTACAGAAAGCGGAAAATAACATTTGAGGGATTCTCAGATTGTTTCTTATTCAATTTCGGCTTCAGCGATCAGCGAAAAGTGTGCAATGCCATGGTCCGGGTAAGGAGATACGCTGACGGAAGGGTGGCGTGTTTCACTACACCCATTTCCGGCGCACCAATCGGAAAACAGAAAAAATCGCCCACACGAGACTTGTAAAATCTCGTGTGGGCGATTGTCATGCCAGCCTTAAAACTGCAAAAGCGCCGGCGCGGATGCCGCTGGCTTCTGCGCGCGCCCTTGCCACCTGGTGGGCGTAGATATTCAATGTTGTGGAAGCGGTAGCATGTCCAAGCTCAGCGGCTGCGTTCACAAGATCCACACCGTTGGCAATCATCATGGAAGCTGCGGTAAGAAAAGCCTCCACCTCCGCAATAAGCGGAAATGGAGGCGCTATTGCAATAATTCGTGTTGACTTCCAGCTTCTTCCTGACTACAATGATTTTGTCAGCTTTCCTGTTTTCGGAAGAAATAACTTGAAGAAGCGATAGGAGCGTGGCTGGAATGGCAAATGAAGAAAAGAGAGTTTGGGGCATCCATACGACAGATGATAACCTGTTCCTCATTCAAAATGTGATTGCCATTGGGTGGACAGAGTTTGGCGACTGCAGCAAACTGGAACCTACACGAGACGCCTATAAAAGTCACTATCTCAAGGTTTACCCTACCGCCAAAAAGGGAGCCATCGCAACAAGTGCCGGTATGCTGTACCGCTTTGCCTGCGAGATGAAAGTGGGAGATTTTGTTGTTTTTCCCTCCAAAATGGATCGAAAGATCAACATCGGCATTGTTGAGAGCGATTTCATTTTCAATTCCGATGCAGCACTTTATGTTCAGCAGCGTAAAGTGAAATGGCTGAAACATCTGCCCAGAACTGCATTCTCCCAAGGTGCCTTGTACGAGGTTGGCTCTGCATTGTCGTTTTTCTTAATAAAGAACTATGCGGATGAATATCTGCAGGCAATGGACAAAGGATTCAAACCAGCAGCCGCTATGGCGGAAACAGACGAGACCGTGGCAGCCACTGCAGATGAAATCATTGAATCAACAAGAGATTTTATCTTGAAAGAACTCAGCAAGAACCTGAAAGGATACGATCTGGAAGAATTTGTTGCTGATCTGCTACGTGCTATGGGATATCGGTGTACGGTTTCTCCCCACGGCGGTGACAGTGGAATTGATATCACCGCATACAAGGATGAGCTTCCTCCCCGGATATTGGTTCAGGTCAAAAGCCAGGACAGCGACATCAAAGAGACAACCATCCAATCTCTGAAAGGCGCTATGAGAGAGGGTGACTACGGTCTGTTTGTTACGCTATCCAACTACACCAAAAATGCCCAGAAGTACTTGGAAAACACACCTATCATCCGTGGTATCAATGGTACAGAGCTGGTGGAACTTGCTTTGAAGTATTATGACCATCTCAGCGACAAGTATCGGAAGATGATTCCTCTGAAAATGGTTTACATCCCCGTGCCGAGTGAAGCGTGAGTCGAGAATGAAAAAGCCCGTCGAGCATGCTGCGTGCCGCGTTCGATGGGCTTTTTGTTCAGGTATATGCTTTATTCAGTTCCTTTGCCAGAAGCATTCCAACCTCCACGCCATGTACAAATCCGGCTTGCTCATAGTCCCGGCAAAGGGCGCAGACGGGATTCACAATCGTGTCCATCTCCCGCAGGGGCATTCCGTTCATTGCCTGGTACAATTCATGAAAACCAGCTTTGATGTCGTCACTGTCCATGTTGTTTGCATCGTTGTACGCTTCATACAAAATGGTCAGGACGGAATCTCCATCGCCAAAATTTGGCGTTTTATCGGCGATATAGCGGTCAAGAAAAGAAACAAATTCCTGTGCTGTCATACATAAATCAACTCCTCACGGAGAATTTCCTCCGCCCTGTCCCGGATGCTGTTCATCCGCTGCACCCATTGCATCGGGTCTCTGGCTTTCAGTGCTTCTGTGATTCCTTCGGCAACCTTCATCTGGGACACCAGCGTGTCCAGCCGCAGCTGCGCCTGTTCGTTCAGGTCCGCAAGATAGGTCCAAAGCTTCCCAGACAGAATCAGATTGGTGTAAGTGATGGGATACGTTGCCTTCAGGTATTCCCGGTGCATCCGCCCCCACTTCCCCATGGGTCGCGGCTCCTCCGGCAAGGTCAGATCGGGAATGTAATAATCTCCACATTTGATATATGCGATTTCCATATTGCTTACCTCCTGTTTTAGTGTAAACGCATTGTACAGGAGATTCACCCAATCCGCGAATGTGCGAAAGAAGGCTTGCGTAGAAACATGGATCAGTAATCCCATATTTGTCCTCGACGCCCTGAGACACGGGAAGTCACCAGACGGCAGCCTGCTGTGCTGCTCCATAGGAATCTAACCTCCCCGCCTTCCTTAGGGCCGGGCCGCGAGTTACGGAAGTATCATTATCCCTGTGTAGAATTATCGCTGTGCCGGTTGCAATCCGACATTTTGGGGCTGACATGAATCGCTGTTCCTTTTGGGAAGTCTCGGCGTGCCGCCCGCATAGCTCCTTGCACGGTAATGTATCTGGTGAATGATATTCAGTTTTCAAAATTCAGGTTATGGGTTTTCCTTACATGCGTATTGTACCGATTCCAAAGGGCTTCCAACAGGGACGGGTTGTGCTACTTTGCTGACACAAATAATGCCAGTTCCGCCTGCCGGGTGGTAACGGACTGCATGATTGGCGCAAAACAGATCACGGCTGTTCCTTTTCGGGAAGTCTTGGCGTGCCGCCCGCATAGCTTCTTGCGCGGGAATGTGTCTGGTGAATGGTATGCAGTTTCCAAGATTTCGGTTATAGGCTTTTCCTACTTGCATATTGTACCGATTCCAAGGGGCTTCCAACAGGGTCTGGTTGTGCCACTTTTGCTGCATAACTAGCACAAATAGTGCTAGTTCCGTCTGCTGGGTGGTAACGGACTGAACAATCAGAGCGTTCGCTCTGGCTGCTATTATTCTAAAGGAAATGGATTTCGTTTTTTAGGAACTAACTCGTCACATTATGGTAGCGGTTGATCACATTTGCGTTTTTTCGCCAGCGCGGTCAGCTGCGAGGCGATGTCCGGAAGCTCTGTATTTTCACAAAGGCGCTGCAAGCCATGGCAGGTTTCCTGTTTTCTGCATCGTGCAAACGAACCTTGTAAACGCACAGGGGAAAAGCTGGACTGGGGAAATGGATGATAGGAACCGTCGGGTAGAAACACATTGAAAAAATGCCGGGGTGTCGTGTTTCACGACACCCCGGCATCAGTCTGTCAAAGAACTACCCAAACGCCCTCGTTTCTGCTATAATAGAAGAAATGGGGGGTGTTTTCATGGAAGACTGGAGAAAAGACGCACGGCATGAGCCAATCATTGTGGATTTGGAGGCATTGGTGCCGAAAGACCATCTTCTGCGGAAGATTGAAAAGGTC